>Ga0075976_101_pt1 | contig 74101 bp, 80 predicted proteins | sample RifGroA2_FD_68052 | JGI IMG/M metagenome (GOLD analysis project Ga0075976, IMG submission 68052) | Parcubacteria bacterium GW2011_GWA2_47_10b
ATCTGGCTTTGGAAAAAGAAATTTTGATCCATAAATCGCATGAATTTCGTGCGCGATGCCAATATGCCCCGCAAGATCGGCGAAACGATTCGGAAGAAGTTCAATATCAAAAACCGTATCGCTCCCTTTTTTCTCGATCGATTCTACTTGATATGCGCGAAGAGTAAAAAGCTCCGCAAGCTTTTTGGGCTCCGGCATGCTTTTTACGTAATCAGAAAGCCACGAGTAGGAAAATTTCATAAATACTAAAACTGCTGTAGGAAGCGGATATCGTTTTGGCGGAAGAGGCGGATGTCGGGAATTTTGTATTTCATCATCGCGATACGGTCGAGCCCCATGCCGAAAGCAAAGCCCTGCCACTGGCGCGGCACATATCCCGCCGCTTTAAACACCTTTTGATTTACCATACCCGCCCCCAAAAGCTCCACCCAACCAGATTGTTTGCAAATAGAACATCCGCGGCCACTGCACCCGATACAGGTAATATCAACCTCAAAACTCGGCTCGGTAAAAGGAAAATAACTTGGGCGAAGACGAATCTCAACTCCCTTGCCGAAAAGTTTCTCAAAAAACGCGTGGAGGATATATTTAAGATTTGCGACCGTAATATCTTTATCTACCATAAGACATTCGAGCTGATCAAACTGAAATTCGTGGGATGCGTCAGTCGCTTCTCGCCGAAAACACGTGCCGCTGTAGACAATACGGAAAGGCGGATTATGCCGCTCCATAAAGCGCACCTGGATTCCCGTTACCTGCGTGCGCGGCACATATCTATTCTTCCCGGGTATAGATTTATCAAGCCAAAACGTCTCCTGCATATCGCGCGCTGAATGCCCCGCCATATTGAGGGCATCGAAATTGTAAAATTCGGTCTCGATTTCAGGACCTTCCACAATCGCAAATCCCAATGAGGTAAAAATATGTTCGGATGTAAGCCGGATTTGAGTAAGCGGATGCAAATGCCCGCGTTTGTGGCGAGTGCCGGGAAACGTAATGTCTACTTTTTCTTTAAGGAGCTCGCGCTTGGTAGTTTGTTTTTTGATAAATGCCCGTTTTTTGTTTAGTTCCTCCTCAAGTTTCTCTCGGAGTTTATTTGCACCCGCGCCGATCTTTCTCCGTTCCGCCTCGGGAAGGTCCCGAAGCGAGCGCAAAAGACGAGTCAATTCCCCCTGTTTGCGGCCAAAAATTTCGATTTCCCACTGCGCAAGACCGGACGCGTCCGCTACTTTTTCAAGTGTCTCAAGGGCGCGTTTTTTGAGGGTTTCAAGCAATTCCATGTAGAGCTATTATAGCGCGGATAGCGTTCCAAAACAAGGAATTTTAGACGGAATCATATAATAAAAATATTGCAGAGAACAAGGATTTCTTGTATTCTATTCTAGTAAAGTCACCGCGGTGCCGGCATAGCTCAGTGGTTAGAGCGAGCGCTTCATAAGCGTTAGGCCGCAGGTTCGATCCCTGCTGCCGGCACACAACTGAATATTGTACGCCCCCAATTTTGGGGTGGTAGCTCAGCTGGTTAGAGCGTCCGCCTGTCACGCGGAAGGTCGCGGGTTCGAGTCCCGTCCACCCCGCCAAGATTAAACAAAAGAAATTTTTTCAATAAGCAGCAAAACGCCGCTATTGATTTTTGATAAATAGACATATAATATTAGGACTGAACTTGGGACCTTAACTATAACTACCAAAAAAAACGGAGGCGAAAATGTCGAAAGCAACAGGGTACTCTCTGTGGCTCGTTCCCGAACGAGATACCGAGACGTATGTGTTTCTAGATCAACTCATCCGCAACACGGCGGCACAGTATCGAACGTCAGTATTCGGTCCGCACGTGACCCTTCTTGGTGGCGTCGAGGGTGGAGAGCAGGATGTATGTGAAAAAACTCGAGTGTTGGCTGGAGAACTTTCACCTTACGAGATCAAACTCGGTGAGGTCGGTTCTAACGGGACCTACTTCCAGATCCTGTTCTCTAAGATCGACCAGACCCATTCGGTACTGAATGCGAATGCTCTTGCGCAAAAAGTGTTCGGGGTGGACAAAGGAGATTACTTCCCCCACCTCAGTCTCGCGTACGGTGACCTCTCGAACGAACAAGTCGTCACCCTGCAGCGGGTCGTTGCACAAGGATGCGCAATTGCAGGAACGCACTTCGTCGCACAACGTACCGAGTTGTGGTACACCGAGGGAGCGATCGAAGAATGGTATCGAGTTGAAACCTTTCCTTTCCGTATATCCTGAAGCTTCCTATTGAGGCGTTGGACTTCGTTCCGGCGCCTCCTTTCTTTTTTATATTCAAATATACACCACAAAAAATAAAACCCCCCACCGTTAGGCAGGGTTGTTTGAGATGATGGACCCGATTTTCTCACCCTTCAGGGCGCGGGCGATGTTGTCGGGCTCAAATGCGTTGAACACGCGGATCGTGATGCCGTGCTGCTCGGCCAAAGTCACCGCGGTCTTATCCATGATGCCAAGGTCAAGAGCCAAGTAATCCTTGTAGGACACCCGAGGAAGAAGCTCTCCCTCCTGCTCCTTGGGATCGCGGTCGTAGATGCCATCGACGTCCGTTCCTTTCAGAACAAGCGCCGCGCCTACGTCTCGCGCGCGGTAGATCGCCGCCGTGTCGGTGGTAAAACCGGGATGGCCAATCCCGCCGCCGAAGACAAAGATCACGCCGCTGTCAAGCTCATTCTGTGCTTCCGGTTGGACAAATTGTCCGCCGGCCTCGCCAAGTCCAAACGGCATTGCCAGCTTTGCAGATACATGGAAGCTGTTCGCTAACACGTTCTGTAGGCAGACGGCATTTGCCGCCGAGGCGAGCATGCCAGCAAAGTCAGCGGCGCTGTTAGAAATGCCGCCGGGCACAAGATCGCGCCCGCGCACGATGTTCCCGCCGCCTACCACGACGCTGATGCGCAGGGTCGGCATGGTCTTCCGCACCTCCGCAATCTGCGATGCAACACCGCGGATCATCGGAGCGTCGAACGGGCTTTTCTCCCCGCCGCCGAACGCCCGACCAGAAAGCTTGAGTATAACACTACGGTGAGTCATCTAATCCTCCCCTTTGTCTGCGTACACATTCCTAGAAAGTATAGATATTTATAATATTTTTTCAACCCACAAAAAAAACTCCGCCAGCGGCGGAGTTTTTTTTATACTTCATCGCGTTATTTTAATCGCACCAAGACCCTCGTCTTCACATGCTCCAACCGTTACAGAATTATTCGCGTTCCTACTCATATAGTAACCCGTGTTGGCTTGACTCCATGACTTGGAACCATTGGGACTCTGCGGAACAACACCGAGATAACCAAGAGTTGAAAGCGGAACAATATCAACACAATTGCTGTCTAAAATTGCCTGTGTTGCGCACACGGGCATATTGCCGGCCGGCTCGTTCTGGCAACCGGGATTTCCCGACGCGGTGCCGATCATGTAAAACGTATCGTCAGTGAGGCCAGCGATATTGGCATGATAATTTCCGCCGTTATCAACCTGATGCACGCGGATCGCGCTTAGAATCGAAGAAACATCCGCGGCGCGGCGTGAGTTTCGCGCGGCGGCAAATCGCGTGAGGGGATCAAGCGCCACAAAAACAACCCCCGCAAGGATCGCGATAAGACCGATGACAATGAGAAGCTCAATGAGAGTAAAGCCGCGCATCGTATTTTTTTCTCTTTTCATGGTGATATTATTATCATTAAAACTCCACTTGCTTATTCCATTATATTGGAAAACACCAAGACGTGCATGCGGTTATCCACAACTCACCAAAGAACCAACGCCCATATAATCAGAACAGTCACCAGCACAATTGCCACCGACAACGTGGCAATAGCAACTAACCCCGCAAGCGGCATCTTCTGCGAATGGTGCCGTGCGGCTCCCTCTATCGTTAATACAGGATCCCCTTCCTCAAAACCCCGCATTGCAATACCAAGCGCCGCGAGATCGACAGTTTCGGGAAGGTCGCTCTTTGCCGGAATCCCCATATTTTTTTCCATATAATCTTTAAAGCCCGAGGTCCGAGATAAACTGCCAACGAGCACAAGGGCATGAATGTCTTTCTGTTCGCGATGCCGATAATAATCAAAAGCGCCTCGAATTTCGCGAACAATCATTGTCGTATCGCCTGTGGTACGAAGCGAATAAGCGTATGCGAGGCCATATTCATCACACACCAAAATCATCGTGAGAAAAGCATCGCTTCTCACGATACACGCGGGATCTTTAGGACGAGATGAAAAAACGTTCCGTACGATCGCAAGCGCTTCAGAATCAAAAAATTTAACTTCAATACCAAGAGAAATAAAAAAGTTATTCCATTCGGAAAGTACCACGCGGCTTGCGGCAATCACAAGCACTCTCTTTTTTTCTTTCTCATCGCGTCCAACTGCATATGAAAAAATAATATTTTCCTTCTCAAGAGGAATATTCTGATACACGGCGCGCGTGATGCTTTCCTTGCTCATATCTTCCGACTCATATATAGAGAGGAACGTCTGCGCCTCCGGCAAGCCGCAGATGATCTCATGAGGGAATTCTACGTTCCGAAAAAGCTCGCGAAACGAAGCCGTGAGTTTTAAAGAATCTGAGATTCTTCCCTTTACAATCACACCGGTTTCGAGCTCAACACGCCCGCGCGATGAAATCTTGAACGCGCCATCATGGACAAGTTCTACAACTTCTATCGCGTTATCGGAGATGCTCACGCCAACAGTTTTTTTCTGAAAAAAATGAACCATACATTTTACTCACTCAACTCAACAAGCTGCACGATTCCTCCTGAAAGATCAACCCGCACATTCAAAGTATTATAATACATACCGTGCCGCCCTCTTGAAATAATAACATGAAACGGCCCGTCGAGATTTACCGAAACCGTACATGACCCATCAGTAAAAGTGGGCAGATCGCCGCCAGTATAAGCAGGGTTCTCACGAAGTTGTTCAAGCGCGTATTCTGCGCAACCTTCAGCAACCGAACGAGCGCGCGCGCCCAGAGAGAGAGTAAACGCCTGATCAATCTCACCTAAACCAAGAAATGTCGCTCCCAATGTCATGAGAAGCGCTGTAGCACCTAATACTACAACCACAAGCAACGCCGCAACGCCACTTTTACGCGTATTCATAAGCGTAAATCCGCAGAACCGGTAAGAACATACTCGTAACTATATCCCCCGCTCCCCCCGCCCTTGTGACGCACGGTGATTTCTATACGCACAACACCATCATAATCACTGAAACGCAATCGAGTAACCTCCACCTGGGCGCTTGTCATCTGCTCGGGCGCCAGGGCACCCCGCTGTATAAAAACCCGCCCTTCCGGATCACGGAAAAATCGAGTGGGGCTTTCCGCAACATCCGTGAGTGTAAGCTCAAGAATACCGTTATCTGAATCAAACACGGAAGCGCCGCTGTTAACAGATTCCGCAAAACGAATGGCGCGCGTGATGCCGCCCATAACTACTCGGGCATTCTCTTGGACCTCCCGCACTACAGAAAAACCCCTGCGCGATAAAGATACGCTTACGCTATAGGTGACCAGACTCGTCGCGATAAGCCCAAGGATTGCAATATAGATGATTATTTCGATAAGGGTGAAGCCGGCGCGCATATTATCGGTAATTAATTCTGATCTCCTCAAGAATGGGCGTCTCTGACCCATCGCCTTCAAGCGTCGCGCGATATCGTACCCACCGATCGCCGTTGTGGTCGGTATGAATAAGTGTGCCCGTCGGTATAATAAAAAAATCAATTTCATCTCCATTGTTTCCAAGAGGACCCGACCACGTGGGCGGCCAACTTAATCCGTCGGCGGATGTCTGAATCTGGAGACGGACTGTACATGCGCCGCAAGCAGGATTCGTTTTGCTCTCTTTCCATTGAATACCATTAAATGCGCGGGTTGCTTCTGCGTCGAATGCATTTGAAATATAAGTGCCGGAAAATTGGTATGTTTGTGATGTACTGAATTTTCCGGACGCAATGACAATACGTTCCAAAGCCGCTCCAGAAAGAGTGGGCCCACCCCACAAAGTTGCATCAAAGCTCCACAGAGAACTTCCACCGGTAAGATGTTCTTCCAAAATGTCGTCTGTCGCCGATGTTGAATCTTGGTATATGCCGAGAAAAACATCGCCATTTATTGAATTTGCTGCAAGCGTAACAAACGATGTATCATCGCCACTCGTCGTAGGCACACTCCATGTCGAGGTCAGATCATCCCAGTACTTTCGCGAAACAGTAGATCCATTGCCCCACGCAAGTATCGCCTGTCCAACCTTGCTCGGGTGCGTTTCAAAAACAATATCAAAACTCCGCGACTGATCTTCTTCAACAGAATTGTCGTGTTCCGGATGCTGGGCAACAGTGTCCCACGCAGTGCCGGACCATAGTCGCGTATTCAAATCACCGGTACCGCCCTGAACCCCCATCATAATTTTGTTTGAACCAGCAGCAAAGTCTGATGCAAGGCGAAGCCATCGCGACCTGCCATTCATCGCAGAGATAGAAAGAAGTGTAGGAGCGGTAAGCGCGCCCCCATCCCATACACGGTAATAAAGCTGGCCAGTCGCGGCGCGCCCCCACATAAACATCGCGCGTCCCGTTGTTTGCTCGTATGCAATATCAAATATTTTTGTAGTTGCATTTGAAGCATTCGCGTCCCACACAGCCGAAGAACCCATATTACTCCACACGCTTCCCGTCCATACCATCCCGTATACATCCACTCTTGAATCGATGAGCATCATAGCAATCTCATTGCTTCCGGAAAGAGGATTTGCGGTAAGTTCAACCCATGATATCCCACCACCGAGTACTGTAGAAATAGACTCTTGAGAAACCCACGCCGATCCATCCCAAATACGGTAACTTACTGGGGTTAGCATGCTAGGATTGTTGTACACGACAACCGCGCGGTCGCTGGTCGTTTCGTATTCTATATCAAATCCACGTTCACCACTCGCGCTTGCAAGAAAAATTGGCGAACTCCATACCGAGCCATCCCAGACCTGTACACGAATACGCCCAGACGAGTCCATCGTTCCCAATATCGCCTCGTCGCGCGTGCGCGCAAACTTCAAAACCATATACCGTATTCCAACTCCGGGCGCGCCAACCGGAGGAGCTTCCTGTTCGTCTCCCCACGAAGTACCATCCCATAAGCGAAAATATGGTTTTGGATCACCTGAACTCTTTGCATATACAATCATTGATTTTGGCGGCACCGGTATGGGGGCAAGAGTAACCGATCCATCTCCATCCCCAAGCGATGGGTGTAGGGCAGTATCGGCGAAATCGCCATCCGTAAAATCCGCCACAGAATCTTCAACCCAATCTCGGGAATCCCAGTTTGCAAGATACGTTGTGCGCTCGGCAACATTAGGAAGCCCGAATTGATTTTGCCACTCAACGCGCGATGCAACTTTTTTTACGTAAATATCCTCGTAATCTCCGGGGCAAGAAGTCAGTGCGCCAGCACTCGTACGGCATACCTCATCAAGTGAAATAAGCCGCGAAAATTTTCCCATAACTTCTGGAACGCCAATTCCATTGAGTTCCCACCTTCCCGCATTGAAGACAACCTGGCTCGCGCCTGAAGGAAGTCCATTCCATGCGCGATCGCGCACCCCGCGCATCGCTTCAATGCCTTCATCGGCGAGCGAATCCGCTTGGGTGATTTCTCCCCCGCCGACAAGCCCGCGCGCACCACCAGCCGCCATGCTCACAAGAGTCGTCGCAATAAGGGAAAAAATCGCAAGCGCAAGGATGACTTCAAAAAGCGTCTGACCTCTTTTCATCGCAAAGATATTATGCCGAAACTGTTAATTTCAATATCGCGACGAGCCCCCGATTCATGCGTTATGGTAATCGTTTCGGTAGCCGCAATGGAAGGAATGCCCCGAGGGCGCGTAAAGATAAGATCACCGGCCGGGATCGATGTCGAAAGAGTAATTGCGCTTGGCATGGAAACAACAAAGTCAAACGACGCATTACGATTTGAATATTCAATAGGGGTCACCCCCGCGGAGACTTCATAAAGCACATAGCTACGCGCATCGACATAGAAACCGTGTGTTGCATCATCAAGGCCGGCTTGAGATCGGACACGCGTCGTACGCAACATTTGTACCATCAAATCTGCGACCTCGTCGACCTGGCTTTCTGTATATAAATTCCCATAAAGAGGAACAGCGCTTGCTCCCAAAATCAGGAGAAGCGCCATCGTCATGAGCAATTCTACGAGAGTGAAGCCACTAGTACCGGATGTTTCCCGTGATTTCATAAATCGGAGTGATAATCGCAAGCGCAAGCCCACCTACAACGAGACCAATCAGAAGAAGCAATAAGGGCTCGAGTACCACTGACAGTGTCCTTGTCGATGCATCAACTTCTGCCTCGTAAAAACTCGCGAGGTACAGCAGTGTTTCCTCGAACCTTCCCGCTTCTTCCCCCACGCGAATCATCTTTGTTGCAATCATGGGAAAAAGATGCGGATAGTCCGCAAGACTTTCAGACAATCTTGCACCTTTTACAATTCGCATCGAAGCGGCAACAAGCGCTTGCTGGTAATAATAATTTCCGAGCGATTTCTGTGTAATAGTAAGCGCCTCATCAATACTCACTCCGCTTCGAAGAAGCATCCCAAGCGTGCGGCTAAAACGGGTCATGTTTGCATTCCGTGCCATAGTTCCCGTGATCGGCGCCCGGAGAATAATCAGATGGGTAAAAGGTCTTGTTGCGGGGCGCTTTGCAAGCCATACAAGAATACACGCGCCCAGAATAATCCCCACGGCCGTTGATACGCCGTGCGCACTGATAAAATTAGAAAACCGTATGAGGGCTCGAGTCGTCAGCGGCAACTCCGTGCGCAAACCTTGAAAAAGAGGAACTATTTTGGGAAGCACAAAAAACGAAAGTCCAAGCGCAAGCAAGAATGCGGCAACAAGGACAACTGCGGGGTACAACAACGCACCGCGGATTTTCGTTACAAGCTCTTTCTCTTTCTCAAGTTCACGCGCGATGTTCTCCAGATTTTCCGAGAGCGTGCCGGATACTTCTCCTGCGTATGTTGCCTGAACAAAGAGCGGCGGAAAAATATGCGGGTAGTCAGCAAAAGCGGAAGAAAGTGAACGGCCCGTCTCAACCGCCTGCAGCACATGTTCAAGAGCTGCCTTGAGCGACCCACGAGCGGCATCACGTGTGGTAGAAAGCGCCTCGGTGAGCGTTACACCCGATTTCAACATAACCGCAAGGTGGCGCGCAAAAAGCGCGCGCGCCCCAATGCTCACACTCCTTCCTACAACCCTCACTGCGCGCGGCGCCTGCGGCATTGTTTAGATTTAAGCGGGTAAAATTTTTCTCACAATTTCCGGCAGTTTCGTGATAGAAAAATCCGTTTTCACAAGGTAATCGCTCGCGCCGAGATCCATGCCGGTTTTTATGTCGGACTCCTGTCCCAGATTTGTCAGAATGACAACGGGAATATTTTTTATTTCCGGATCTCCCTTAATTTCCCGCAGGACGTCAAAACCATTCTTTTGCGGAAGAATAATATCGAGAAATACAAGATCGGGCCGTTCCTGTTTTACTTTTCCAAGCCCCTCTTCGCCGGTGATTGCCATACTCACGGTGTATCCTTCACGCACGAGTTTATCGCTATAGAGCTTCAGGAGAAACTTATCATCTTCGATGAGGAGAATTTTTTTTTGCTCCGCCATAAATCTATTGTATCGGCAACGTGAAATAAAAAGTAGTTCCTTTCCCCTCATCGCTTTTAAACCCGATGGTGCCGCCGCTTCCTTCTATGATCGCCTTTGATATATAGAGGCCCAAACCCGTTCCGTCGGGCGCAAGAGATATCACACGGGAGCTGCGATAAAATTTATTGAAAATCATTTTCTTGTCCTCATCAGAAATTCCAATACCGCTGTCTTTGCAAGAGAAAAGCACGTGATCACCTTTATTTTCCAGAGTTATCTCGATCGTACCCTTTCCCCTATTGTACCGTATCGCGTTGTAAAGAATATTGCTGATAACCTGACGGACTTTGAGACCATCAATCATCAAGGGCGGAATCGTTCCCGCTCGATTGAGCGTAATGCGGGTATTTTTTGCTTGCGCGAAACTACCGAGTTCCTTGATAGTTTCGCCTACCAGCTCCGCTATGTCAGATTTTCCCGGGTTAAGAACGAATCTATTCTCATCAATGCGCGAGGCGTCCAAGAGATCCCTCACTAAAGAAATCATCTTCCCTGCGCTTCCAAGGGTGAGCTCAACATACTCCTGTTGTTCTTTATTCAAGGGTCCTAAATCACCCGATGACAGGATCTCAAGCGATGATTTAATGCCTGCAAGAGGAGTTTTAAGCTGGTGAGAAATAACAGACGTAACGTCCGAAATTTTCTGCATACTTGGGACTTCTGATTTTTCATTTTTCATATTATTTTTCATTCTTTTGTCGCCCGCAGTATTTCTCCAAGAGTTGTTGCGCCACTCAACACTTTCCCAATCCCGTCTTCGAGCATCGTTGTCATACCGTTCTTCCGCGCCACTTTCATTATATCACCAGACGGCGCATGGTTTGTAATCAAACCACGCACTTCTTCATCCATCTCAAGAACCTCAAAAATGCCAATGCGCCCAGAATATCCTGTTTCCGCACATACCGAGCAACCCGAACCTTTGTAAAGACGCAGACCGTCGAGGGACTGGCCAATAAGATGCTGGAGATTTTCGTTGCTTTCAATCAGTTTCCGTTCATCCGGGCTAAGCTCGTGGGACTCACGGCACCGATGGCAGATTTTCCGCACCAAACGCTGTGCGACAACAACATTCACGGTTGAAGCGACAAGATAGGGTTCAACCCCCATGTCGAGAAGCCGCGGAAGCGTAGTCGCCGCATCATTCGCGTGGAGCGTTGAAAGTACAAGGTGTCCGGTCATCGCTGAATTAACCGCAATGCCGGCAGTTTCCTCATCCCGAATTTCACCTACCATAATAATGTCCGGATCCTGGCGGACAATCGCGCGGAGCCCTTTCGCGAACGTTAAGTTTGTCCGCGGATTGACTTGTATCTGGCTAACGCCCTCAATGTCATACTCAACCGGATCCTCAATGGTCGCGATATGCACCTCGCGGGTATTGAGAACTTTGAGCATCGCATATATGGTTGTCGTTTTGCCTGATCCTGTGGGACCCGTCACCAAAATCATGCCGTGAGGATTGCGCATTGTGCGCATCGCCCGGTCATAATCCCTGTCAGAAAGACCAAGATCGGTGAGACTATACTGCCTGCTTTTTGCGGACAAGAGCCGCATGACAACGTTTTCCCCCTCGGTCACCGGAACAACAGAAACGCGGACATCAACTTTTTCCCCGTCCGCTTCGAACTCAAGTCTGCCGTCCTGTGCGGCACGGTGTTCATCGGTGCGCATGCGCGCGAGAATTTTTATACGCGTGAGGATGAGCTCAAGAAGCCCCTTCTGGATTTCAAGAACATCATGCATTACGCCGTCAATGCGAAATCGGACCGCCATTGTTTTCATGTGCGGCTCGATGTGGATATCAGACGCTTTGGATTCATAGCCGTAACGCAACAACATATCAACAATCGTCACGGTAACCCCATCGCGCGCCTCTCTTGAAAGCCCCGGGTCTTTTAATTTTTCAACAATCTTCGTAAACTCATTTTTCAAACCAACGCGGTAATGCGAAAGCGCGTCAAGAAATCCCCTTTTTGTCACGTAATACAAAAAAAGCGGCTCCCCGATGCGCTTTTCAAGAAGGTGAATAATATCCACGTCCGAGGGGTTTCTGACTCCTGCTTTCACGCCTTTTTCGTCGCGTCCAAAAAGAATTACGCCATGGGTGCGCGCGACAAGTTCCGGAACCAAGTTCAAAAGACGGTCGTCAATTTTTTCTTCGTGGAGATTCGCAAATGGCATCTGAAAAGAACCGGCAACTAACTGCCCGAGCTGTTCGTCTTTGATCAAGTCCTTCTCAACAAGAAAGTCCTCAATATCCTGCCCCCGCTCGCGCGCCTCTTTTGCCGCGGCTTCAAACGCGGGTGCGTTCACAAAACCGGGAGTTACAAGCAACTCTCTTAATTTTTCCTCCGACATAAACCCAGTATAACCTATTTTATCTTTCGCTCCCAAGTTGCCAACAGTCCTGTTTCCGGAAAGAAAATAAACTAACGGTAAAAACGATTGTCAAAACCATAAAACTTTCCCGCCTTGATAACAGCAAAAAATAGAAACACAAGCGCGTAAATAATGTGCTCATCAACGAGGTAACTGTGAGGGTTGGGATACGGAAATTCCAAATTCGCGAAATAATAGAGCATCATCAAAAGAGCGCCCAGAGGGGACGAGTACCGCACAAAAACACCGAGTATGAGCGAAACCCCTAGGAACGTAAGCCCCCACTCGTTAAGAAAATTAACCCATGTGATATTCACCGGGGACGCAAACCACGCATAAAGATCCGGAAAAGTTTTTGCGCCCTTGAGAAAACCTGCCGCGGTCCACTCGGGATCAATAATTTTTGTGACGCCCGCGTAAAGCATGACCCATCCTAACGTGATGCGGAGAAGAAAAATTAATATTTTTAGTGGTGTTTTCATATTCTTAATAAATAAGCCACGTTAAAGACACGACATGTCCCTGATTGGAGATAGAATCACAAGAGAAGAACCGGTACTATCAACACACCAATATTCTCCGGCATCGCTGGGGAGTCGCGCGCTGATTGCCCATGTTTGATCCGTTTCTGATATTGCGCATGTTAACTCGCCGGCTCCGTATGAACGCACCGCGGAAAGCGATTGAACAATTCCGGGATCGCCAAAAATTGAATTCGCGGGTGCGGCCGCACAGTCTCCCGGCAAATATGTGGAGCTTCCATATGATCCCTTCCGATCATAGTAGATCTCCGCCTGCACGCGGACATTTGCAAGATTTCCTTTTATCGCGGCATCCCGCGCTTTTCCGCGCGCCTCTCCGAGCGATCGCAGAACAACAAAAACCACCACTCCTATAACAATAATAAAAACGCCGAAAACGGCCGAAAGTGCGATTTTAACATTGCGCGACCAGTCGGTCCACGCCCACATCAACACGAGGGCGAGGGGCCAAAACAAGAAAAAAAGTATAATCGTCACAACCGTGGCAACCGTCGATTTTTTCTGCCCACCCGGCTGCGGTCCAAGCCCAATAGCAATATCGGCATCCTGCCATCCCTGGCTCTTGAGCGTGTTTCGAATCTGATCGTCGCTCGCGCCGCGTGCTCGTTCCTGTTTGATATAGCGTACCAATTCGTCCGTAATCATAAATTATTTTGAGATTACCACTCTTTCTCTTAGGATACCGGATTACCTTTTGGAAAAAAAGCGAAAACAGTGGATTTCTCGGAGTTTTACATTAATATATAAAAACAGCGGTCAACCGACCGCTGTTTTTGTCAGTAGAAGTGAGAATGATTTGGAATCAAGTACTACGACAAATGGGAGAAATAACTCGGTATTATAAAGAATTTCAACTAGATAATGTGAGTTGAAGGGGTGGGGGTGCAGAATCGACGGGGTGGGTAGCGAAGAGGAATTCTTGCAGATTTAGTATGCAATGCCCATGTCGCCGCAACTCAGATTTTATCTAAAGCACAAATTCCGGCTTTCCCATCTAGAATAAACCTAGCTAAGTCATTTTTTATCTTACTATAATCGTCACTGATTAGTGAAAATATATGCGGCGTTCCAACAATATAATGAAACAAAAAAATCTTTTTATGTAAGGCATTTGAAGAAAGCGCGTCCTTGTATTGGAGACAAAAAACAAATACTACATCACTCTGCTTGTCCGCCAGATTGTAAGTATTGTTGTTGCCGTCGGAATTGGAAATAATATGCTCTACTGTAATCTTTCCAAAAGAAACTTCGGACTCTGGCTCCAAGTCATGAATCAATTCGGAATCAAAAAGTTTTACAATTCGATTGGACTCATCCCACAAAATCGTTTTATTCATCGACATAAACAAAATACTTAATCTAACATCTTTCGCAGCTGCCCTTCCAACATTTTTGAATTTGGGCAGTATTCTGTCATCCCTGTCCTCATTAATTACCTCTACCCCTGCTTCGGAGAAAGTAACGTTTGATTGTTGAACGGGCAAAAGCTGTTGGTGAGTATAAATGGAAAACCCGAGCGCGAGGATACTAAAAATGACGGTCCAAGAAATCTCAGTGCGTGGTGTATCTTTTTTCTTTTCCTCCATAAGAAAGAATGGTTTGTAGATTAAATTGGAACTAATTTTAAATATCGGCGCTGAAGCTGAAGTGATAAGCGTACGGAATCGAGTTTGGAGCTAAAGAGTGTTATTAATTGGTATTGAATGGTTTTAGCCTTATATTACTTAGTGTTATCCACAGCACTTGACTTTTACAATACCGGTATGATAACATACTGACATCACTCGAAAACGTCGCGCTTCGCGGCGTTTTCTTTATTTATCAAGTTTTTGCGATTATATTTTTCCAGTTATTTATCTCAATAATACGGGCTCGCGGCTTTTCACCAACTTCTACAGCACGAATTTCCTCCCTAGCAATTAATTCTTTCAGTCTCGTTGAAAATCGATTATGTGAATCTGATGTTTTCTGAGTGGAAGAAACAAAGGTTACTTGTACACCACGATTTATTAACCTTTCCGCTAGATACGCAAAGTCTCCGTCACCGGTAAATACTAAATATTCTTTGTCAGGTGCAGCATACTCCAACGCATCTACAGTTAACTCTACATCAAAATTAGCTTTTGGATGTCGCCCACCATCATTTAATGGAAGAACTTTTTCTAACTGACATCTCTCACATTGTGTTTTGAACTCTATTAAAGAATTTGTTGTATTACACGTTTCACATATAAATGATATCCTCTTTTCTCTATTTTTATGCAGAAAGGTTACCTTTGAAACTACTCTGTAACCTATTGAGGCAAGCTTGGTGTGCTTTTTCTTGTGGCTTTTTGAATTCATTGCTCCCTCATAATAAAAAATCTCTCGGCATTGCCATTTGGCACCCTTGAGTAAGTGAAACAGCTTTTGCCAATCTATACTGAATCCATGAACAGTTTTTGTTGTTCCCTTAGTGTTTGAAACATCTATAAAAGCATATCGTTCCATGGGACAAATTTTCCTACTTTAGGATAAAAAATCAAGCTATTACTTCCTAAAAAGTTTATCTTCAAGTTTGAGTTTTAACTCCTCTTTTGGTGATAGCCTCTTTTGTTGGTAAACACTATAGGAATATACAGCAAGAAATATAACAGCACAGATGATAACTGCCATCTTGAACCAATTTTCTTTGAGCCAATTCATTTTTAGTATTAATTATCTTCAAGCAAACTACCTGCCACCCAATCGTAAATCGCTGCCGCTGTTCGGCTCATTCCACCACCGACAGTTGAGAAATCTCCGATAGCTCTGTTATCGGTTCCACCAGAAACAGCGCTGTTGTTTCCACCGGCAATATTTGCTGACCCTCCGCCTACAGATGCATATACACCGTCAGCGCGGTTATATCTGCCGCCGCTTACGGAAGAAAAGTCTCCGAATGCTTCATTGTCTTCGCCGCCCGTAACAACTGCCCCGTTACCACGAGCTTCGTTAGAATGACCTCCGATTGTAACTGCATTAGGACCACTGATTATATTCTCGTTACCAGCTACAATACCACTATAACTGCCGTACGTGTTTTCGGTCCCAACCACAATGTTGTGAGAACCACTTCGGTCATTAGGTATACTTAAAACATCTTCATTGTAACCTATAATTAAATTCCCTAAACCATTTTTTGTTGCGGTACTACCAGCGCCGTTCGTGATATGTACGTTGCATCCCTCAAAATAAACATCGTTGCCATCTACTCTTACGCAGGGAATTGACGTACCAGCAATACCTTGAAGTCCTTGTTCGCCCCGTGAACCCTGCGGCCCAGCTTCGCCTTGTACACCCTGCGAACCCTGTTCGCCAGCTGGTCCTTGAATATTCCAACTCAAGAGCGTCCTACCCCTTGAACAGTCTGACCTCTTAAATCCGTCTCCAACAAAATATACTTGGCCAGTTTTATTTACACATGCTGTTATTTCTCCGTCGCTTTGTGCCTTTATAAAACTCCATGTCCCAACGAACAGGATGGCGACCACGATACTTAAAGCAAGATACCTAAATTTTTTCATATTAATTTTCATCTTAATTTTAATAATCTCAACGACTTTATCCCACGGTAAAAACGTAAGTTTAACCGCTAAGTTGTTGCTTTCAACCTAGCGCTTCTCTCCTGCAAAATGAAGTCGCCCTCGCTTGCTTATCTTAATATTCCGTCTTCCTTGCCTTTGAATAGTTCTTTTAGTTTTCTTCTACCACTAGTGCTTTTCCACCAAAGTTCGCGATCTTTTGCCTCAGTCATGGTTTCGAATTCTTCTGTATAGAATATTTTGAATGGTCTTCGATGTTTCGTAGCCATTACACTCCCTGAATTGTGTCGCGCTAGTCGTTCTTGTATGTTATGAGTGTAGCCAACGTATGTTCTCTGATCTTTTTCGGAAAGAAGAATGTAGACATAATACATACTTGATATGATAACAAAAAACTCCCTTGTCGGGGAGTTTTTTGGGTTGCGGGTCGCCTTCGGCGAACCTCGCCTCTTCGTATTTTAAATATCAAAATCGATGAGGCGGGCCGCCCCGCCTTTCAGGCGGGCGAGCCTCGCAACAAATTTTCTTCCTGTTGAAAAATATTAATGGGTGAAAATTTGTTGCGGGGGCGGGAATTGCACCCGCGACCTTCAGGTTATGAGCCTGACGAGCTACTGCTGCTCTACCCCGCTGAAAATAGTATACATAAAAATGCGCCACTCGGCAAGAATTTAGCGCTTCTGAAAAACCCTAAATGGCGTTCTTGGGTTTTATGCAAGCGCCGCTTCGAAGCGTTTTGCAAAATTCAAAAGCGCATAATCGCCAAAGCGCTTGCCGATAAACTGGATTCCGACGGGAAGATTTTCAACTTTTCCGAGAGGAATTGAAATTGCCGGAAGGCCTGCGAGGTTTGCCTGAATCGTATAAATATCTTCAAGATACATCGCGAGCGGATCCGAACTTTTTTCGCCAATCTTGAATGCATGCGACGGAGTTGTGGGAAAAACAACCGCGTCAACTTTTTCAAACGCGCGCGTGAAATCGCTCACAATGAGCGTGCGCACGCGCTGTGCCTGCAAATAATACGCGTCGTAATATCCGTGCGAAAGCACATACGTGCCGATTGCAATACGGCGTTTTACTTCCGAGCCAAACCCTTCTTCGCGCGTGCGCTCGTATGCGCCAAAAAGCGTGTCGGCTTTTGCGCGATGTGCATAGCGCATGCCATCAAAACGCGCGAGGTTACTGGAAACCTCCGCGGGCATAATAATATAGTAGCAAGCAAGCGCGTATGGTGCTGATGGCAAATCAATTTTCTCGAATTTGATCCGCCAGCTGGCGGATTGGCTTTCCGCTTTTTTAAATGATTTTTGCATGAGATCCAAAACACGCGCGTCAGGTCCACTTGCCAAAAATGCTTCGGGAACGCCGATGACATATTCTTTCTTATCAGATACTGACTCGTGCGTTTCAACCGACGTCATATCCATCGGATCTTTGCCTTCAATCGCGCGGAAAAGAATTTCGGCATCTTCAACCGATGATGCAAACGTGCCAATTTGATCTAAGCTTGATGCCATCGCGATAAGCCCCGAGCGCGAAACACGCCCATAGCTCGGCTTAAAACCCACAACGCCACAAAACGACGCCGGCTGTCTGATAGACCCTCCCGTATCAGATCCAAGTGCCACTGGCGCCATGCCGAATGCAACAGCGGCGGCCGACCCCCCGCTCGAACCGCCAGCAACGCGCGACGAGTCATGCGGATTTTTTGTGGGACCAAATGCAGAGTTTTCGGTGGATCCGCCCATCGCAAACTCATCAAGATTTGTTTTGCCAACAATCACGGCGCTTGCCAAGCGTAGTTTTTCAACCACGTGCGCATCATATGCGGCCGTATAGTCTTCAAGAATTTTTGATGCGGCAGTCGCGCGTGTGCCCTTGACGCAGATATTATCTTTAAGCGCAACCGGAATACCAGCGAGTATATCAATTTTTTCGCCTCGGGCGATTTTTTCATCCACGCGCGCGGCTTCGCGATATGCCCTTTCTTCGTGCACGTCCAAAAATGCGTGGGTTTCGAGGTCGCGCTTTTTAATTATAGAAAGATGCCCGTCGAGCACCTCGCGAGCCGATGTTTTTTTTGAAACAAGCGCGTCGTGAATTTCGCGTACACGTGAGGCCATATTAACCCTCAAAAACTTTTTTTGTTTTTAAATAATCCGCTTCGCGCTCGGGAAATGAGTTTTTCAAAAATTCAACGTCTGCGGCATCAAGCGGATATGCGCCGTCTTTTCGAAACTCGGTTGTTTCGGCGACAAAAGACAGCGTCGGCGGCAAATCGCCAAGCGGCGCCGATTTAAGTTTTTCAACATATTTAAGAATCGAATCAAGCTCTTTGGGAAACTTCTCAAGCTCGTCAGCGCTTGCCTCAATCCTCGAAAGCTCAAAAAGTCTTTTGATCTCTTCTGGCGTGATCATAAAAAAACTATAGCCGATTTAGCCCATTTTTTCAAAAAAGAGAGAAAAAGAAAACGAGGTCCGACCCCCCGTTGGGAGTCAGACCTCTTCGCAGATTTACCGAGGATTACCCTCGGCGTTCTCATAGAGACTAGCTCCTGAGGAACCCAGCCCATAATGGTTCAATACCATAGAATCACCCTTCACTAGGCTGTATGTATATGGCCCACACAACAATATCAAACTTATACGCGACCGCGCATAAACTTGTATTTTGAAGTTTTGAAAATTTCTCACTGGCATCACTTTTATGCCATGGCAAAAAAGTGATGCCGTACGATTTGATTATCGACGAACTACCCGATCATCTTCAAAAAATCTTTTTCGGTCAAAATTGTGACGCTGTCGAATACTCCAAGGTTCCACCTTGGAGTTGACTCCATCAAAAACAGCAAACTTCGGACAAAAAGCAAATAAAATAAATATGCAAACAAGAGGCGATCGCTTCTTGTTCACATATTACTGAAAACTTCGTGGTTTAGCCACTAAGTTTGAGAAAAGCAACTCTTGCTGCAATTAGTAAAAGCTAAGATAATCCTTGAACATTCTTTCGGCCGTAATTCGCGCTCCGGCACCCGGCCCTTCCGCAACTTTTTCGTCATTGATGTAAAGAACGTTATTAACTCCTTTTGGAAACCACGATGTATCAGAAAAGTCCATAAACCCTGCTTGAATTCTTTGTGTGCGCTTATCTATTAAGACGGTGCACCGAAAACTCTTTTGATATTTTTGCAAGGTCACATCATCAGGTTTCACTGTGTTTCCAAAAATCTTTGAGTGATTTGCCAGAATAACCGATTTGTAGCGCACATCATTCAATTCATTTTCTATAACTTCATTCAAATTCTTTGCACCCGGTTCAGTGAAGTAGTTATTTAACAACTCTTTGTATAACACAGACTCTTGGATTCCTTCCAAAACGCGTTCGCTTAAATAATTCAGAGTGCCGTTAATAACAGTTCTGATGTTTTTAATTTCACCCTTAAATGCGCTGACGGCAGGCAAAATCCCAGAATCTCCTCCAACCGTTGCCGAGTATTTAATGTTCTTGCGGTGTTTTTTTACTACTGACCAGTTGTGCGCCAGAAACGCTTTCTCACATGTTATGACATTTGCGCCTCTCTTGAGAGACTCGGAGTAATACACGCCAGCTTCTTCTCCATCTCCATTGCTTGGAATAGCAATAAAGACAAAGGTTTGTTTATCTATATATAGAGGAAATGCGTCTATTTCATTTATTCTAAGACCGCGAGTGTCATATATCCCATCTTTTTGAACAATCAAATTAACCTCCAAGCCATTCTCGGAAATGACACGGCGAAGCTCCTTTCCAACATTGCCGTGGCCGACAAGAACTATTTTCATTCAAAAAGTATACCAGGTTGAAACAAAAAAGTCGTGGCGACGGATCACCCAATCATCTTCAAAAAATCTTTTTCGTTGAGAATTGTGATGCCGAGTTTTTGGGCTTTGGCGTATTTTGATCCCGGGCTTGCGCCAGCTACCACGAAGCTAGTATTTTGCGAGACGGTTTCTGATGCGTCAGCACCAAGCGCGCGCACGGCGGCTTTTGCCGCGTCTCTCGACATTGCATCAAGCTCGCCCGTAAAAACAAAAGATTTTCCTGTGAGTTTGCCGGGCTTGCGGCGCGCCGTGCGCGCGACCTCAATTCCAGCTTTTTTGAACTTCGCAAGAAATTTTTGATTGTGCTCGTCGCGGAAAAAATCGTGTACACTTTGCGCTACGACATCTCCGATATTTTTGACCGTAAGAATTTCCGCGCTGTCCGCTTTTTCTATTGCTTCGAGCGAGCCAAAGTGCTCTGCCAAGTCAAGCGCAGTCTCCTCGCCCACGTGCAAAATTGAGAGCGCGATCAAAAATCGCGGCAGTGTAATTTTTTTTGACTTGGCAATTGCTTCTATAATATTTTGCGCTGACTTTTCGCCAAATCGCTCAAGCGGCGCGATATCCCCTTCTTTCAAATCATACAAATCGGCTGCATCTTGAATGAGCCCCTGATCGAGAAGAGCGTTTATCGTCTTTGGCCCGAGGCCGTCAATATCAAACGCGTGCTTTGAAACAAAGTGATACAAAACTTTGCGTTTGTGGCCCGTGCGAAGTTCTTTGAGCGTTTTTTTGACATCGGGAATCACGTCGCCCGCGCGCCCCACAATAACAGTGTCGCCAATTTTTACGCCAAGGCGCTTTATTTCATCTTCGTTGTGAAGCGTTGCGCGGCTGATAGTAACACCGCTGATGTTTACCGGCTCGAGGTGCGCCACCGGCGTGAGCACGCCCGTGCGCCCCACCTGCACCTGAATGTTGAGCACCTTTGTAGTCGCCTCGCGCGGCGCGAATTTGTATGCAATGGCACCTCGCGGCGCTTTGCCCACCACTCCCGCGCGCGCGAAAAGTTCATTGTCATTGAGCGATACGACAATGCCATCAATCTCGTACGGAAACTTTTCGCGCGCGTCCGTAATTTTTTTATGGAACGCGAAAACTTCAGTGAGCGTTTTGCACACTTTTGCGTAGGGATCAGTTTTGAAACCGAGCTTGTGCAATACTTCATGCTCTTCACTGTGGCGGGCGTGGCCGTTTTTTATAATCATATCGTACGCGAAAAATTCGAGCTTACGCTCGGAAACTATGTGCGGGTCGAGCTGGCGCAAGGAGCCGGCCGCGAGATTTCGCGCGTTTGCATAAATTTTCTCGCCCTTCTTTTTTTGCGCGCGGTTGATTTGCTCGAGCCCTTTTTTTGAAATCAGCGCCTCGCCACGCACTTCGATTTCACCACGTGCAGACTTAGCAACCCGGTTGCTTGAAGCAACCGGGTTGCTTTCGAGTGCGAGAGGAATTGACTCGATTGTGCGGATGTTAATCGTAATATCTTCGCCTACTTTGCCGTCGCCGCGCGTAGCTCCGCGCACCAAAACGCCGTCGCGATAAATAAGCGAGAGCGCAAGCCCGTCAAACTTGAGCTCCGCAAAATAGTCAAAATGGCGCGCTGGCAATTGCTTGTGAAGACGCTCTTCCCACTCGGCCATTTCATCTTCAGAAAAAGCATCCTCAAGCGAAAGCATGAGTGAAGCATGTGTAACTTTTTTGAATTTTGATAAGGCCTTCCCCGCAACACGCTGGGTTGGCGAATCGGGCGTTACCAACTCCGGAAATTCGTCTTCGAGTTTTTTTAACTCGTGTTTGAGCGCGTCAAGCGCTTCCTCGGAAATCTCGAGGCGATCCAAAACGTGTTGCTGGTAACGGTATTTGTTGACGAGATTCCTAAGTTTTTTGATTCTTTCTTGCGCAGCGCGCGAATTTATGGGCATAAATTATTGGGTCCACTTGTGTCACAATAGGAAACCGTGCGGTTCACGACATTACTGCCGCCAGCACAGGTACTTTTTCCCCTTGATTCGATAAACACTTTAAAATACGGAACCTCCTCGCCATCACTATCAAGATATTTATCTCGAAAAGAAGTTACAAGAACATCGGCGCAAATTCCTCCGCTGTTAATAGAAAACGAAAATAAATGCGGAGGGCCTGGGTCATATACCACCGGGATTGACGTTTGATCAACACAAGCAATAGGCCCGCACGAAGCGCCGCCGGAAAGGCACGGATTTTGAGGATTCCAGTACCCGCCAGAACTTCCAATACCCTGGCGGTACTGGTACCACAAAGCACACTCCACCCCTGTATCAGCGGCAAAGAATGCCAGATGAGAATCTTTCGCGCTCCGGTTGAGTTGAAGCTGGACAAATACAACATAAAAAATCCCTAACGTGATCGCAAGCGCTATTGAGAGAAAAATGACTGCAAGGAGTAATGTCACGCCGCGCTGCTTCATATGTCGAGTTTTAACTGCGAAACTGTCGTTTGTATGTCAATCTTTGTTTCATTCTTTGTGTTTTTCCGCGCAACTGCCCGCATAATTATTGTTACGCGCACCTGGAAATCATCCCCGCCGGACAATTCCCCGGAAAGAAGAAAACGCAAATCATCAATGCTGACATCGGATCCGGTGAGCGGGTTGAAGGTACTAAAAAGGAAACTCCCATCGGGCTGCACTTCGCCCAAGGATTTTAACAAACAACGGCTATCTGAAGGAGTACCCGGGCTGCACTGGGTTGAATCCGAACTAAGCTTGTAGACAATCCCATTCTTACTTGCGTTCGTAAACTGGAAACAATCTATACTGCCGCCGCAATGGTCATCTTTGCGATAAAGAGCGCCGGTACGAATCTCGCGCGCCATGGCTTCGACCGCAAACCGCACATTATCTTGACTCGTCTGTATGCCCGCGACCCGTTTTTCCGCCGTCGTGAGAATCAAAAGGGATCCAATTGAAAGCATCGCCACAAAAGTAAAAATGGCAACCGCTATTAATATTTCGATCAAGCTAAAGCCCTTCATACATCAAAATGGCATGCTTGGCGTTAATACCGCCCATACTTCAACGCGGCGTTTCTCCGTAGTCCCCCCCTGATCAAGAAGAAACTTTTGCTCCCAGGTAACAATAGACCTTACCTCCCAATCATCAAGACTGACGCCGCCCGGGCTGGTGCTCCGATGCTGCTTTTTCGTCATAACGATCCTGCGATCAAATATCGTATTCTGACCATCGATATAATTATAAAGGCCGTCATTATCTTTCTTCAGCAACATGCAATCTCCACTGCCCTCGGGATCATCGCATGGCGCAAATGCCATTGCGACGAGAGTGAGATCAACAACCCGGCATCCAAGCAACTTGTTTTCGCCCCCAACTACAACGGTATCGTCACAAGGAGTACCCGGACCGGGTCCCGCAAGCCCATTTATATTTGCAACATTCGCGTCAAACTCGTTGAACGGATCGGCGTCATCGTCACAGAGAGGATCGTGATAGCACGAAAGATAACTTGACTCGCGTTTATTGCGCACCAGTTCAATCCCCTCCTGCGCAAGATTTGTTGCGATGAGTTGGTTGCGCGAAAATGTTATGGCGGAAATATTTTGCTGCGCGAGAGTCATCGCGGCGACAACGCCCGCAAGAAGCACGTAGCTTGCAACAATCGTTTCAATGAGCGTAAAGCCGTGTTTTTCTTTTATCGAATTGAAATCTGTCCCGTGAGCCATACTTCTATGATACGCTTATTACTTCCCTCCGCGGAATTCGGTTGCGATACCTCGATTGAAAAGGGCCCAAAAACACCGCTTCCGCCGCAATCGCCCGATACACAACCACTGTCATCAGAAACGCTCATGCGCGGATCCGGACGGTAGAATAGGACATTCATGGTGCACGGATTGGTACTGCAGGGAACCCCGGCAAAAATCAGCTGGCTTGGCAAAATTCCGTGGGTAAAAGTGAATTTTTTTACGCACTCGCCAATACATTCCTCCGGCTGACCCGACGCATCATATTTCGTATTTTCTACAGAACCATCGGCTCCATCACTAAAGAGCACGAGCTCAGCGTTATTTTTTTGTATAGAAATGCCATAATTACTCGGGAACCTCCCTGACTCAAGAGGCGAGACCGCAACTGCGCGCGATTGCGCTTCACGGAGCGCGAGCGTAAGCTCACGCGCGGCTCGGTTCAGAAGAACATCCTGGTTGAGGCGCGGAAAGTTAAAGAAGACGACTCCAGAAATAAGCGAAATAATGCTTATGGAGATAAGCATCTCGATCAAAGTGAAACCGCCATCTCGCATATCAAAAAAATCCAAGATAATTATATAGTACCACGAAGGCGTCCGAAGAAATAACAAAAAAGGATATATGCGCGCCAAGCGCAAGGAATGGGGCGAAGGGGACCTCGCTGCGCCGCGAATATTTTCCCGCAAGCATCATAAAAACACCAAAAATCGCGCCAACCCAAAACGCCGCGAGAAGCGCAACGAGAATGCCGGGAAATCCAAGGAAAAGCCCGATCGAAAAAGAAATTTTTGCGTCTCCCAACCCCATCCACGTCCCGCGCGAAAGAAACCAAAGGCCCCAAAAAAACACAAACGCGCCGATCGCCGAAAAAATATCACCCTGCAATGATTTTCCCGCGGCGCCGATCTGATTATACATAAGAAAAATCTCGAACAAAAAAGCGCAGGCAAAAAGCGCGATGCTTAACTGATCGGGAATAATCTTGTGCCGCGCGTCATACACGGCAATCGCAAGAAGGAGAGAGAAAAAAACAACAGCGAAAATATACTGCGTTACGGAGAAAGACGAAAAGAAATCCGCGAAAGTTTCAAAAGCAAGCGTGCCGAGCGAGACAAAAATAACTCCGGAAAGAAACTCAACAACCGGATACTGTAAAGAAATCCCGCTTCCGCAATATCTGCACCGTCCCCGAATCGCGAAAAAACTAAGAAGCGGCACAAGATCATGCCACTGGAGTTTCGCGAGGCACGAAAAACACCGCGACCGGCCGGAAAGAGACTCGCCTGTATTGATGCGAAGCACAAGCACGTTGAGAAAACTGCCAATAGCAAGCCCCAAGAAAAATAAAAAAAGTAGAAAGAGCGGCATATGTATTTAGTATACTACAGGCGCACGCGTGAACGAACTCACTGGGGCAATTCGTTCAATATCCGCTCAAGAAAGATAAGCTGATTGAGGAGGTCTTGTTTTTCGGGATTGATCCATATAGAAGATTTGAACGCTTCGGGGGGGAATCGTTTGAATGTATCTTTAATAAGATTGCGCACTTCTTCGCTTCGTCCTTGTTTCTGATACAAATCCACAAGCGCGATAACGGGCTCAACATCCCGGTAGGGAGCAAGCTCAAGCGCTCTTTTGTACGCCGCTTCTGCTTCCCCGTCCTCCCCCCGTCTCACAAGCAGAAGTCCCCTTTGAAGATACTGGGACCGGTTATTTGGATGAATGCGCCGAACTTCATCAAGCAATTGTTCTGCCCTGTCGAGCTCGTTCCGCTCCAGATAATACCCAGACAGCTGAATTCTTATGAACGGATTAAAAGGATCAAGCGCGAGCGACCACCTGATATGTGTCTCGTAGGGTTCAACGTTGCCCTGTGCCAGCGCATAAATCCATGCGCGGTCAAATAACTTATCACTTACGAAAAGCGGGAAAATTGCAGCCGCAGCAAGAATGGCACTCATTTTAAGAACGCGCGACACTTTAATTGTATCGGTGTCATGACGCACGAGAAGGCAAGCAACTGTAAAAAAGAGCATGACGTTTGCGGGAAAAAAGAAATCGAGATCAACTCCGTTGTGAATAAGCATGCCAACAAACCCAGCAAGAAGCGCCCCATGCAAGAGATCGAGCTTCGCGCTAAACGCGGTCCATAAAACCAGAAACACAAAAATAATAAACAGTGTACCGCCCAAAATGCCGAGTTCCGCCAAAAATCGAAGATAGAGGTTATGGGGATCCATACTAAAATATATAACCTCATCGAGTACACGCGCCGATTCAGTTCCGTAAGAGCCAAGTCCGTAGCCAACAAGCGGACGCTCTTTAAAGAGCTTTAATCCATACTTCATATACACAAGGCGCGCGTGAAAACCAGTTTGTCCGCTTTGCTCGAGCGCATAAGGCGAAGCGGGCGCAGATATTCCTTGCGCGCGGGCATGTGCCTGGAGAAACTCAAAAAGACCGAACCCAGCACCAGCTCCAAGAGCAACAAGCAGCAAAATAACCACGGACTGTTTCCCAAACCGTGCGAAAGAAACGGAGTTTTTTCTCAAGAAAAAAATAAATACAGCAATGGCCGCGGCAACACTTAAATAACCGCCCCGGGAAAACGTAAGCGCAAGACCACCCCAAAGGATAAAGGTCGAGATGCCTGCGAGAAGATACCCATATTGCTTCTTTTCCAAAACAAGCCAAAAAGAAAGCATAAGAGGCACAATGAGAAATCCCGCAAACGCATTGTGCTGATAAAATATTGAAGTAAACCGCGCAGATTGATATTGGGGAATGAAAAGAAACATCACAAGCCCCACCATGACCAAAAGGAGTGCGCCAACGACAAGTATAACCGCCGCGCGCCGAACCAGGTGTTCAGGAAAACCCACAGAAAAAACAAGCGCGCCCGCAAGTAATGAAAGAAAATTCTGGAATGAAGTGTATGGCACACGAGAGAAAAAGAGCGTTTCAACAAGAGCCCACGCAAGAAACGCCACGAGGATATACCATGTCATGCGCGGCACCGAGCTGTGCGATACAACCCACACATACAATGCAACCCCCGCGAAAAGAAGCGTAATCCCATCGATACCTCCTTCGGGGTCCACAAAAATATGGATAAATAAAACCCATGCGAGCAAAAAGAGAATGAACCAATCGCGAGAAATTTTAATATGCGCCATATGAGAAAAATAGGCGCGGAATTGTTTTCAGCATAATCGCAAGGTCAAGAAAAAATGACTGATGTAAAACATAATATATATCATATTCTATATTTTCCTCGAGCGGCAAATCTTTTCTCCCTATAACCTGCCAAAAACCTGTAATCCCCGGCTTTACCTGCAAGCGGATTTTTTGCCATGGTTCGTATTTCTCAACGATGAAAGCCATCTCTGGACGCGGCCCCACAATGCTCATCTCGCCTTTTAACACGTTCCAAAATTGCGGGAGTTCATCGATGCTATAGTTTCGAAGAAATCGCCCTATTTTTGTGATACGAGAATCTTTATTATTTTGGGGAGCTGGCGCATACAACTCCGTATCTGCCGCCATAGTACGAAATTTATACATATAAAATAGTTCCCCTTCCATCCCCACGCGTTCCTGCACGATAATGGCACGACCTTTCGAATCGCGCCGGATCAAAAAAATAACAACGAATACAGCCGGAGCAACCATCACAGAAAGCACCAGCGCCGCGAGAAAGTCAAAAACTCGCTTAGCAAAATAATACGGCCGCTGTGGCTTGTATTCCGCCGCGAGATCGGCTTTTTCTCTCACCACCGTTTTAATCTCGCGTACAATCTCGGCATCCCCATTGCGTGGAATTTTTTGCCCGGTCATCCACGCAACAAAAAGCCGAGACGCGTATACCAGTACGACAGAAATTACAAAAAAGAGAACAACAACAAATCGCGAATACTCACTTTTCGTAAAATATGAAAACGCGACAAGAAAAACTCCCCACAGCGAAAACGCTTTTAGAAAATCAATAAAATACGAGATCGAAAACTGTGAGCGCGTTTTTTTATAAAGATTAAAATAAGTAAAAATGGCGATGAAAAGTGCGGTCGCGGCGGCAAGAAAAACGCCATAAAACCCAAACTGCTGAATTGGCGCGAGTGGCAACGATTGCCGAAAATAATACGCGCCGACGAATGCGGTAAAAATAGAAACAACATCAGTAAATAACAATACACTCACGAAAAGTTTTTCCTAATCAAGAACCGCAAAGCACTCCTCGCGTGAGACCATTTCAGAGGATTAAAGATGCCGCCGCGGGCACTTGATCGTTGGTAATGATGTATAGCAATAGCTTCTGGATTATAAGCAACCTTCCAGCCATGCTTATTGGCACGCCAGCATAAATCAACATCGCCATAATAAATCGGATATTTTTCATCGAAACCGCCGATCTCATTTATACACTCTCTCCTTATCATCATCGCCGCTCCAAGAATCCAATCAACTTCTCGAGGTATCACGTGGTCGTAATTAATCATTAAATGCTGCTGCATAAAACCCGAGATCGATGATCTGTGTTTATTAAAAGTGATGCCACGCGCAATTACCGTATGAAGTGTTGGAAAAGTTCTGCAAGAATGTTGAAATGTACCATCTGGATATACAAGTCTTGGCCCTACAATTCCAACATTAGTATGATTTTGCAAAAAATGAACTAGGTGGTTTACTGTTTTAGAATTTAACTCGATGTCTGGATTTAAAATAAAATAATACTGCGAATCTTTAAAATTGATACCTTGATTAAGGGCATGTGATAAATATTTATTGGTGTCATTCGTAATGACATGCGCACTGGGAAACTTTTCGCGAACAATTTCTACTGTATTATCCACCGATGCATTATCTATAATGACAATACCAGTAGCTACACTACATAACGATTCCAAACATGATGTAATATATTTCGCCGAATTCCATGTTACAACAACAGCTAATAAAGAACCCTTAAAATTCATACTAAAATCACCCACTTCTCATTTTACAATATCGCCTCCTTGTAAACATCCAATATTTTGTCAGTCATATAATGGATATTAAATTGTGCCATATTCTCTGGAGGCTTATGGAGTGTAACTGACTTAATATTGCCCGTCGCGTCAACATCATATATCCACCCTGGCTTACCGCATGCCCAACCTTCTATTGTGCTTCGACCCAATAAGACACCTGCTGTCTCACTCGCTTTTTTCAGGTGCGATTCAACGTCCCACCCTGCATTAAAGTACCTAACATTTTTGGGCAAGGAGAATCCTAAGTATAAACGTTTTTTCATCCCGATGATATTTAAGTCAAAATTTTCCTTCTTAGATTTATTTATTAAATGTTTAATGGATCGCCTCCTCAACCTATCAATCGTGCCAACGAAAACTACTAACTTGCGCTTTTCCGAATCAGAACTCGAATTGCTGATTTTATTGAACCTAGAAAAATCAATCCCATTGTAAATAATTTCAGTCATGTGCCTTGGAATCCCATACTTGTTTATAAGCATGTCCTGAATAGATGGCCTTATGCATATGTATTTTTTTATCCTTGAGTTAACATATGGCGTCTCCTTTGGTAATACTTCTGAGTGAACAGTTACAACGGCAGGTATTGTGCTTATAGTTTTTAAAACCCTCTTAGTAGGCAAGTACTCACTTAAATGTAAAATATCGAAATCGGGCAATTTTAAACCTAATCTTACTTTAATCAAATATTTCCAAGAGTCTTCAACGTTTACCCCGTTTTTCCTTGCCCTGTCTGTTATTTCGCCGCCAATTCTAGAAATGATAGTTGCACTATGTCCCCTGTGTACCAGCTCTCGAGTTAATTCATATATATAAAGTTCGGAGCCCGTTAAGTACTTAAACCTATTGAGCGCGAAAAGTATTTTCATAGTATTTGCTTATAATAGTCAACTGTTTCCCTAATCGTTTTTCCCCACGTATAATTTGAAGAAATGGTAAAACCTCTGTAGCGCAGATCTTGTTGCAATATAATATCACTTGCTAATCTCACCATTTTTTCTGCTATGTCAACTTTGTTAAGGGGATCTATCAATAATGCCGCGTCACTCGCAACCTCCTTCATCGCTGAAGTATTGGAAGTAATAACGGGAGTACCACAAGCCATTGACTCAATTACCGGCAAACCGAATCCTTCACATAGTGAAGGAAATACAAATATTGTAGCCGCTTTGTATATACCGGGCAAATCACTCTCCGGCACAACTCCCAACCAGAGTATGTTGCTATTTTCTCTAATTTTAGATAAAACTCTTTTATTTTTCCACCCTTGAGTCCCAAGTAAAACCAATTTAAAATCTTTATTGCTGTTTGAAAAAATATCAAAAGCACCTATGAGATTCTCGATATTTTTCCTTGGATTTAATGAGCCAACCGCAAGGAAATAATGATTAGGCAAATTGTATTTTTGTTTAACAACTGCACTGGCTGCTTCGGCGTTAAATTTACCACTTGCCGCTAAATAAATCGTTTTAATCTTTTTGCTTGAGATGTGATAATTTTTTATTAATTCCGATTTAGTATATTGAGAAATGCTTATCAGATTAATATTTCTACCCGCTAATAGATCAACTACGACATTTTTTATCCTCTTATTATTGACCCATCGAGAGAACAGCGGAAATAATTTTGGATCAGTAAAAGTAAATATATCGTAGACAGTCAACACGATAGGAATGCTTTTGATCGGGGGTATAACCCAAAAGGGCGCGTGATAGAGATCGATGTCGGTTAAATACCTTTCTACTTTTGGATAAGTAGAATACGCCCAAGCTAACCTGGAAAGTTTGCCTGGAATCTTTATATGTCTTATTTCTAAATTTTTATTACTAAATTTTCTTTTTAAAACTAATAATTCATCATTGTTATTGCCAAAATAGGGCAACACTATTTTGATGGTTTTGTCTTTTAGTAATTCGGTTATGATATTCTTTGTGTAGACACTAATACCGGTATATGGGCTTGTGTACAGAAAGAGTGGATCAATAGCAATCTTCATGCAACTTTTTTACTATTTATAGCAACAAAAAATATTACTTCTTTAAAGCAATTACAATCATGTCTTCCCCTAATCCCGACTTTTGTCCATACCATTCCATCGGCTTATCATAAATCAACTTTTTTACTGGTTTCAGAATTGGCTTGAAAAATTGATAGATTTTTTTTAATTTTCTTACTTTTGCTTCTGAAATGGTATTTATAGGATTGAACGGCCCATAAAACACTTCTATCACCGAAAAGCCGTTAATTTCCAGGAGCTTTGTGATAGTTTTTTTATCAAAGTAAAATAAATGCTCTGGCGGAGTAAGATAACTCCACTCCATAAAAGTTTTTGACGTTTTACTGTTCGCAAGATTTGGTGTAGATATGCCCAATATTCCTCCTTCTTTTAGTAGACTACGAGCTTCCCTTAGAAAATTATCAGGATTATGAACGTGTTCTATTATCTCGAAAGCAGTTATGACATCAAAGTCATCATTTTTAAATGGTGACTGTTCCAGTGTCGTGTAAATATTAATATTCAATCTTTCTTCTGCGTATTCTCTTGCAAATTTTGACAATTCAATTCCCGAGATACTCCATCCATTATTTCTGGCTACTTCTAAAAAATGGCCAACTGCACAACCTATATCTAAAAGCCTGCCTTTGTATTTTAAATGCTTCTCAATTTTTTTTAACGTTAGGCCGGGAATATATTGAAACCATTCTTCATTTTCTTTTCCTAAATAACTTATACCTTGATAGCCAAAATTATTACCACCGGAAAAATACTCTTGGTTATAGATTTTTTCAGTCACTTCTGGTGATGGTTGAGGATTTATATAAACTAGACCACAGTTGCAAATTACGACCTGATATGTATTTTTCTTTCCTTGTATTCTAAATATGGTATCACCACAAAGAATGCACTTTATTTCTTTGGTTTGACTATTTTGCATGTTGATTTGTTGTGAGTGAATTAACAATACCCACGAATACTCCGAAATCCCAAATTATCTTGAAGACAAAAAAATTTGGTTTTTTATACTTTAGACTTTTGTAAAACCCTACAACAATTGATGTTGGCAGTGAATATTTTACTAGTCTTGCCAAACTTAGAATGACGTTATATTTATTTCCTCTCCCCACCCAACGGGCAGTTAAGAATACATCAGGAATTGTATCTGGATTATAATGGTAAGAAATCGCTTTTTCTGATGATAAGGCATGTTTTTTTAGTTTGGGGAAAAGAGATAAGTCCTCTTCATATCCGATATTGTCAAATCCTCCTATTTTCAGAAATTCTCTTTTCAATATAGTTCTAAATCCAATAAATTCAGTTGGAAAATCAAGTCCAACTTTTCTGTGGATATCAAGATTGAGATTAAGATTATAGCACTGTGACCAAATATTTTCTGGATTGGCAACATACACCTCTTTAGAAAATGTACCCACCGCTTGATTTGCTAAAATCGGCTGTATTAGATTTTCGATATAATTTTGGTCATAGTACATGTCACCATCAGCAAATGCAAGTATTTCACCGGTTGCATGTTTTGCCCCTAAATTTTTAGCTTTAGCTGGACCGCCATGATTTTGGTAAAAATATTTTACAGGATATTTTTTTATAATATTTTTGGATGAATCGGTTGAGGCGTCATCAACAACAATTATCTCAGTATCCATATAAGACTGCCCGAGCAAGCTCGTTAAACATCTGTCTAGGTACTTTTCTTCGTTATAAACAGGAATGATGATTGATACTTTTTTATCCATTTTGATTCAACAACCTTAAATTTAAAATACTTTTTATAGAAATACCAAAATGTAAATTTTTCTTAATGAACAAAAGTCTTATAATAAATGTTAAACACTCACTACAGAAAATAGCAATAGCTGGTCCAATCAAACCGTAGTTAATCGACATATATATGCCGAGAGAAAGATTAACTACCAAAATGAGAATGTCAAACAAAACGTATTTTTTTATTTTTTCAGTACTAAGGATAATATAACCAAGCGGAGAATTAATAAAATGCATGACCAAAGCTAAGGAAAGCCATCTTAGTACGATTGCGGTGTCAGTAAAATTACTTCCATAAAGTACATGAACAACAGAATTTGAAAACAAAAATATTAAAATTGCCGCCGGGAGAATAACCATAAGTAATATCTTAAGAATCATCTCGGCAATCTTTTTTAGCTCTTTTTTACCTGATTTGACAACACTTCTAGAGAACGCGGGGTAGAGCGCCATCATTAAACTACCCGGAATAAAAAATAACGAAACAATTAATACCTGACCAGCATTGTATATGCCCACATTACTAATGTCGGTTATCTTTGAAAGTACTATTGATCCGTTGTTTATATAAATCACCCAAGAGGCCGCCATGAGTGCATAGGGCCATGAATCTTTCAAGATTTGATGCCAGATTCTTAAATTTATTAATTGATAAGAAAAATTAGTTATTTTTCTAAAGAAATATCGCTCGATTACAATTGTAAAAACGAGATTAACAATAATGAGTGCGGCAAAGGCATTTTTTAAGCTTATATCTAAATACAGCAACGGAATTATAGTCAAGGGAGTAAGAATCGATTGAATAAAAAGCAAGCTGGCAGAGTAACTCATTTTTTCTTGGGCATGCAAAACAGACACAATGGTATTAACGAGTGCATTTGTTACAATCAAAATACTAAGAATCAATATAAGTTGCTTGGTAGCGTTTGGATAATCTAACCAGTAAACCGTGCCTATAGCAATAACGAAAAAAAATATTGCTAGAATTAATCGTATAACGAGAGCATTTGAAAATAGGGAATTATTTTCTTCTTTATTCTTAGACCCTTCTCTAATAGTTAATTGGTGAATACCTAAATCAGAAAAGCCGCTGAATATTAAAACAAAACTAAATGCTAAAGTGTAAGTGCCAAAGTTTGTAGCTCCGAGTTGTCTCGCAATTATCGGAACGGATATTAGGGATATTATTTTGGTGAGCGCTTGTCCTGCGCTTAAAGAGAGGAAATTTTTTAAGATTTTACTTGAATATATATTCAGCATATGTTTTAGATACAACGTTTGAACGCAATAATTCAATATTAGTAGGAGCAATTATATCAGAAAGTTCCACTCTTATAAACTAGATATTTTAACTAAAAAATACACCCATCACAGTTGTATAAGGCGTAATTGTTAAAATATTTTAATTAAATATTCTTCGGCGCGGGTTATTTATAAAACTTTTGACTGAATAGTTTCAGAAAAAAATCCGCCGACTGGCGGATTTTTTTCTGAAAGACCATTAAATATATTACGGACACTTAGCGGCGTTAATGGCGGCGCCACTTCCACCGCCCAAAGCAATTGTGGCACCTTCATACGATACCGACTTACCTGTACTATCAACACACCAGTATGTCTTGTTGGTCGGAGCCCGAAGCGGTACTGCAACCGCCCAACTAGTAGCATTGGCGCACGAAGCAGTGGTACATCCAGCAGCACATGAAGCAACCCATGTACTGCCATTTGCATCAGACGCTGCATTTGTGCCCTGATAGAGACTATTTGCGACATTTTTATTAAATAATGTCTCATCGGAAGCGGCGTCAGTACCATCACAATATGGCTCTGTTGTATTCATAGCAAACACTTCAGAACCGTATTTTCCATCTTTATCAAAATAAAGCTCCGCTTGCACGCGAAGACCAGCAAGATTTCCTTTAATAGCGGCGTCTGCTCCTTTGTCGCGTGCCGTGTTGAGAGCCGCAAGCACGATACCCGCAAGTACCCCGATGATAGCGATGACAACCAAGAGTTCTATGAGCGTAAAACCTTTTTTAAATTTAGTCATTTTCAATATGTTATTTAATTAATTATTTTTGAGAAAGTATATTTTTGTCTCGACCCACGACGCCTCCTTAATAGAGGCAATCAATCCTTGCGGACATTATATCAAGGCGCGCGTTTCCTCGAAATGAATGTGCTGTGGATAACTATAAAGGGGCATGCGAGTTAAAATGCCTGTGTCAAGTTATATATCGGCACCAGAACAGACGCAACAATAAGGCCAATACCGACGCCTAAAATAAGAATGAGGAGCGGTTCAATAAGGGATACCAAGTTGTCAATAAGACTATCTACCTCGCGCGAATAAAACCGCGCGAGCGCCCTCAAAATCTGGTCGAGCTTGCCCGTTTCTTCTCCGACCCGCATCATTTGGGTCAAAAGCGGTGGAATTTCAGGGTGTTTTTCAAAAGCATCGGCGATAGTACTTCCGCCGCGCACCGCTTCTATCGCCTCAAGAACAATGCCGCGGTAAATCTCATTACCAACCACATCGGCAGTAATCTGGAGCGAACGCACAATTGGGATACCCCCGGCAATCAACGTCTGAAGATTATCCGCGAGGCGCGCAAGATAAAGTTTTTGAAAAAGAATCCCAATAATCGGTATGGTAATCTGCGTGCGGCTCCACGCGCGCCTCCCTTCAGGAGTTTTCAAATATTGAAAGAGTACAACAATAACCCCCAGAATCAATAAAAGTATAAAAACGCCAAAACTTCGCAAAAACTCGCTCGTTCCGATGACAATTCTTGTATAAATGGGAAGTTCTTGACCTGCTTCTTTAATAATGAGCGTCAGTTTTGGAATAACAACCGTGAGGAGCATAACGACAACGCCGATGAACGCGACAAGAATGAACGCAGGATATATCATGGCGTTTCGCGTTTTCGTGAGAAGAATATAATTTCGCTCAAGGTAATCGGCAAGGTAGTTAAAAACACTGTCGAGTTTTCCTGACTCTTCTCCCGATCGAACCATATTCACGAAAAAATTTGAGAAAACGGTCGGATGCTTACCCATCGCCTGCGACATGCTCATACCCCCCTGAACATCATCGAGCACTTCCGTCAGGTGCTGTTGCATCCCGCGGGAACCGGACTGGCCAATCAGCGTCCGAAACGTCTGCACGACTGGAACTTTTGCTTCAAAAAGTGTCGAGAGCTGCCGCGCGAGAAGCATGACCTCTTTTTGCCCGACGCCGTGAAAACGCGCGAGCGGCAGTTGATACCAGGGGAGACGTTTTACCGCGGACTCAAGCTGTAAAACAAAAAGATTCTGTCTCTGCAACATCTGGATTGCGGCATCAACCGACGGCGCCTCTACCGACCCCGAGCGCGTCAGTCCTTCATGAGTGCGTGCCTGATAGTTATAAAGCATAGCGCTCGCCGCTTAGCGCGCAATCATCCGCAACTCCTGCGGATTGAGCGAGTATTGGATCGCGCTTTCCATGGTAATTTCACCCTTTCGCAAAAGCTCGGTAAGCGACCGGTTCAAGCTTACCATGCCCTCCTGCGAGCTTGTGTCAATCACAAGGTCAATCTCATGGTTCCTATTTTCCCGAATGAGGTTGCGAATTGCGGTGTTCGCAATAAGAATCTCGTAGGCCGGAACAAGCCCGCCCGAAATGCGCGGCAGAAGGCGTTGTGAGAAAATGCCAACGAGGGCGCTTGAAAGCTGCGCCCGAATCTGCGATTGTTGAGACCCGGGGAAACTGTCGATAATGCGGTCAATCGTTTGCGCGGCGTTGTTCGTATGGAGAGTCGAGAGCACAAGATGCCCGGTTTCTGCGGCGGTGACCGCGGTCGCAATCGTTTCGTGGTCGCGCATCTCACCAAGCATAAGAACGTTGATGTCTTGGCGAAACACGGACCGAAGCGCCGTATGAAAATCAACGGTATCAGTACGCACCTCGCGCTGGTCAATAATCGATCGGTCCGCGGTGAATAAATACTCTATCGGATCTTCAATGGTTACGATGTGCTCCGCGCGCTCGCGATTAATCATGTCTACCATCGCCGCAAGTGTTGTTGTTTTCCCGTGCCCGGTCGGCCCCACCACAAGAAAAAAACCTTGCTCCGTGCGGGCAAAATCCTTCAAAATCGGAGGAAGATTAAGTTCTTCGAAAGAGCGGATCTTAACAGGCACTAAACGCATAGCGCATCCCGTAAAACCCCTCTGAAAAAAAACATTCACACGAAAACGCGCCCTTCCTTTATGATCAAAAGAAAAATCAAGTTCTTTTTCCTTGAGAAATTGCGCATGTTCGTCTTTATCAAGCATAGCAAAAATAAGCCCCTCAACGGTATCGGGAGTTAAAATCTGTTTCTTCGTAAGCGGAATCAGAGCGCCCTCAACGCGCAGAGTCGGATAATGACCAACCGCTAAATGCAAATCCGATGCGTTTTCGCGAAGCACCGTCGTAATAAGATCTTCCAGTTCTTTTTCAAAATCCATATTTTTGATTTTTATTTTTTCTTACCAAGATGATATTGAATTTTTTCGACAACTTCCCGCGGCGTAAAATGCGCCTTAATAATATAATCATGCGCGCCAAGCGCCAGCCCTCGCTCGATATCTTCTTTCTGTCCAAGGTTTGAAAGAATAATGACGACGGAATCCTTTGCAAGACCGTCTTTACGCATTTGGGAAAGAACCTCAAATCCATCGAGACCGGGCATTACAACATCGAGGAGAATAACCGGGTAGGGATTTCTCTTTATTTTTTCGAGCGCTTCGTCGCCACTCGACGCGATATCAACTTCATATCCCGTCTCTTTAAACTTGACCGAATACATATCGAGGAGGAACTCATCGTCATCTACTAAAAGAATCTTGGTCCGGTCGGCCATATATTGCTTATTATACACCTACACCACCACTTCAAAAAGCTCCTCAAGTCCAATAATGCCGCGAAGCACTTTCAACACTCCATCCTGGCGCATAGTAACCATATTTTGGCGGCGACCCTCCTCCGCGATTTTCACTTCCGACGGCTCATGCAATATGATTTGCTCAAGCTCGGGCGTCATCAAAAGAGTTTCTATTATCGCGAGCCGTCCCCTCGTGCCTTTTGGACAGGTCGGCGACGATTCGGCTTCATAGATTGTTTTAGGGAGACTAGCAGTTTTCTTTATATCAGCGGGAAACGCAGCAAGCTCTTCCTCCAACATTTTACTAATACGGTCAACGACTTCTATTGGCTTGCGCGATTCGGGGCACAGCGTGCGCACAAGGCGCTGCCCCATCGCCATGACAAGCGTAGAGGGAATAAGAAACGGGTCTACCCCCATATCAATAAGCCGCGGGATAACTCCAATCGCGTCGTTCGTGTGAAGCGTGGACAATACAAGATGCCCGGTAAGCGCGGCATGAACCGCAAGTTGCGCGGTTTCGCGATCGCGAATCTCGCCAACCATAATGACGTCCGGGTCTTGGCGCAAAATACTTCGGAGGCCGGAGGCGAATGTGTAATCAATCTCGGGCCGGATTTGGGACTGATTGATCCCTTCAACATAATATTCAACCGGATCCTCAAGACTCACGATATTCCGCTTTTCGTCATTGAGAACCTTGAGCATCGAATAAAGCGTTGTTGATTTTCCTGATCCCGTTGGTCCGGTAATCAAAATCATCCCGAAAGGCCGCTTGAGCGATTCACGCACTTTCTCTAAATTCGCACCTTCAATACCTAACTCTTCGAAGGATTTTATTCCGATGTCGGGGTCGAGAATACGAAGTGCGACTTTTTCGCCATAATAGGTTGGAAATGTTGAGACGCGGAAATCTACATCCCTTTTGTCAATCCGGGCTCGAAACCTGCCGTCCTGCGGTTTTCTGCGCTCATCTATTTTCATATTCGTCATAATTTTTATGCGCGAGATAACTGCTTCGTGCACATTCATCGGAAGAAGAATGCTTGTATAGAGAACGCCGTCAACACGAAACCGGACACGCAATTGGTCGCTCGACGGCTCAATATGAATATCGGATGCCTTTCCTTCCACCGCATGACGCAATATGACCGTAACAGTTTTTGTAATTGGGGCGTCCTCGGAAACGTTTATTTCTTCCTTACCCGGCTTCACGCGTGATTCGGGCAGCTGGACTTCCTGTTCGCCAAACTCGCTAATCGCTTTCGATACCTCTCCTCCAAGACCTTGGTACTCTTTTAATACATTGTTGAAATCCGTCCGAGAGATAAGAAAAATTTTAAACGGCATATCGATGTTGGAAGAGATAAACTGAAGCGCCTCCCGCGCTTCGAGATTCTCGGGTCTCACCATTCCTACTTCAAGAACCCCCTCCTCGGTACCCAGAGGAACCATTTGATAATGGCGCGCCGACTCCTCGGAAATATATTTTAACGTTTCATAACCAACAGATCCCGCGACAGCGCGCGCGGGAATTCCAAAAAGCTCGGACTTCGCTTCCAAAACTTTCTCTTCCGGAACGCCTTGATTAACAAGCACCTCATCAATATCTTGCTCTAATGAACGAGCATCTTGTTTTGCGCGGCGCGCGGTGGCGTCATCAATAATTCCCTTCACCAAAAGAAGATCCGCGATGGAACGCATATTTTATTGGGAAAGCTCGATCTGAAACTCCCGCCCTGGCGTCGGTTCGACAGAAGGAATACTAATTTTTGTCTCGCGGAGTGAAGCAAAACCGGGCTCTTCAAAGAATTTTGTATCAAGTGGCTTAATTTTTTTCAAAATATCAAGTTCATTGAGAATTGCCCTTCCCTCCTCCGGTAAATTCGGATTGAGAAGACTCGCCCCAGAAACATCAGAATTCGACGTCTCAACAACAGGCGCACCTGCATCACCCTGCGGCTTTTGGTAGTATCCATAGAAAAAATATGCCACCACAACAACAAAGAGAAGTCCAATTCCCACGAGAACGAATTTTCTTCCTGATTCTGGATTTGATACTATAGAAGCGCTAGTTGCCATAATACATTATTCCCCCCAGTAAAACTCCGTACGCGCCATTCTTATTGCGCGCGATTGAAATTTTATCAACATCCATGAGCCGGATATTATTCTCAATAAGATCAAGAAGTTTGCGCAAACTCTGATACGACCCGTTTATTTCCAGTTCAAAAGACAAGGTGTGCTTTGAGAAAGCGCCCGTATCTTGCTTCTTTTGTTTTTCAGATTCCGCAACCACGAGTTTTGAAAGATTCATGCCAGAATTTCCTACAACGGTATTAAAAAATACATAGAGCTCCTCGGGAAGCGGCTCGGAGGGCAAGAGCAAATCAAGACGAGCAAGATTCTCGTCACTAATGCTATTGAGGCGTTTCAATGTATCTTCGCGCTCTTTTTCGGCATCACGAAATTTCCGCTCAATTTCATCAATCAGGCCAAGCTCTCTCCGCGATTCCTGAATCCTCGTATATGCGGGTAATGCAAACTGATACACCGCGACAACGGCGACGATAAAAATAATAAATGTGACTAGGCCTTTCATGGTTCTTCTTCAGAATTTACCGGAGCAGCTGGAACAACTGAAGCGGCACTCGCATTCTGGCGTGGCTCCGGGCGTCTTCGGATAAAATCCTTCGTAAGCGTAATATCAACGTCAAAGATAATCTGGCCCTTATCGGTAAGACCCGGCGGTTTGAAATTAATTTTTTCAACGTCACGCAAACTCCGATAATGTTTAATTTGTTGGGCAAAGTCCAAATAACTGGGGGCGCGCAGTCTCAAGAGCAATACGCCGGCCGTATACCCAAATGATTCAACGCGAACGGTATCGAGTGTGTGGTCCTCTACAAAATTAAACGCTTGGGAAGGATACACATGTTCTTTAAGCATGTCAGATGCGATTTGAATGCGGTTTTGAACATCCAAAACTTTTCTGAAAGATTCTATTTCGATTTTCTCTTGAATTTTCTTCAAACGACCAACGGCCTCCGTAACTTGATTTTGATAATTCTTATCAAGAAATACTGTTGCCCCGGTTGCCGCCCCCGCCAGCACCGCAACAATAAAAGCGAGGACGCTAAAAAGGCCCAGCCCCTGCCGCGGCACGCGGCTCGGTGGGATTGCCTGCGTATGTGGTATAAATTTGCCCTCGTTCATAGCATTATAATTCTTCTCCCAGCGCACGAAGCGCAAGCCCTGTTGCGACAGTAAAGCTTGGCGCAATTTTTTTTAGCGCCGGCTGTAAAAAAGCGGGATAAGAAAGTTTCTGAAACGGATTGGAAAGAATCACCTCGATGCCGAGCCGTTCGACCGCATAATCAACAAATCCAGGCATGAGACTTCCTCCCCCAAGCACAATCGCTTTATCAACGGGTGTATCGAATCTTCGACGAAAACTTGTCCGTAGCCGATCTGCCTCATCAAAAAGAGAATCAATGAGCGGAGTGATTGTATGGCGCACCCCTGCCGCTTCCGGACGCTGGCTTATTCCAACACTTTGCTTCATCACCTCGGCCCGTTGAAAATCAATGCCAAGCGATTGTGATATTGCAAGAGAAAAAGCTTGTGATGCTCGATCGACATGATGAACCGCGTGGATAATGCCATCAACAACGATAGAAATTTTTGTCGAAAGGGCTCCGATATCGATAGTCATAACCGCACCGCGTCCCCGCGATCCGAGAAGCCGCGTTGGAGGAAACGCCTCAATTTCGAAACCAGCTGATTCAAGCTGCGCCACCGTCACTATCCGTTTGTATTTTTCGACAATGTCACGCTGAACCGCCGCCAACAACACGGTCGCCCCACGCTTGTCATTTTTTTTGGGGATCGGCCACCAGTCAAGAACAACATCTTGCAAAGGAATTGGAATATACCGCCGCGCTTCGAACTGCACCGCTTCTTTCAACTGCTCGTCGGTAAGTTCTGGCATTTCAACCACCGTTATAAAACTGTACCGAACAGGAATACCAATGACCGCTCTCTTCGCGGTAGCACCAGCTTCCTTTTTTAAATCGACAATCATTTCAGATACTTTTTCATCGGCGAGCAATACGGCGCGTCCCGGTTCGCCGCCGCTATAAGCAGCGGCGGAAAGCTCCCCGTAGGTTTCGAGCACTGCCTGTTCTTTCTCCCTCCGTATTTGTATAATTTTCAATGAAGAAGTCCCAACATCGATGCCCAGAACGCTCCTATCCTTCGCAAAAAAATTCAACAATGATTGAGGACTGAAGGTTGTGGATATAAAATCTTTCATGCAACATAGCACTTACCCTCGTGCGTCTTGGGTATGATCCAATAATACCACACCAGCGAAATACAATGATGTATAAAGTTATCCACACGGCACTCGATATACTTTTCCCGCCCCATTGCGCGGGTTGTGGGAGCGCTTCACAGGCTCTTTGCGCCTCGTGCGCACGGGCTACGGCGTATCTTGGCAAAGAATGTTTCTTTTGTGCGGGACCTGCAGAGAAAAATAATATCTGCGGCCAATGCAGTAGAAACCATGATTTTGAGTCAATCATCTGGCTTTGGCGGTATCAGAATGAAAAAGCGCGCACAATTATTGCCGCCTACAAATATAAGAGGAAGTCGGCGCTTGCGCTCCCCCTCGCCCGCCTCCTCTCCCAAAAATTGAGAGAACACAATATCCCACGGGATATTGTTGTCATTCCGGTACCGCTCCATAAAAACAAAGAGCGAGAACGAGGATTCAACCAGGCCGCGCTTATTGCGAAAAATCTCGGATTATACTCTCTTTCAACGGTTGCCGTTCGACTCAAGGAAACGTCCCCGCAAGCATGGACCGAATCGCGGCGTGAACGATTCAAACATATGGAAAACGTGTTTTTGATCACGCGGCCCGAAACGGTCCAAAACAAAGATATTCTTATCATCGACGATGTTGCAACAACGGGCGCGACACTCTCGGAACTTGCACGCGTTCTCAAAAAAGCAGGAGCGGCAAAAATCTATGCAGCCGTTTTGGCGCACGGGTAGTTGGAGGTGAAACCTCACCGAGCACTATTTGACAGTGATTATAATAAGATTATAATGTTAGCATGACTCAAAAAGTTTTGCGTGTTGGCACATCTGCCGCCGTCACAATACCAAAAAAATCGCTCAAAGAGCTCGGGCTCAAAATCGGAGACGAGGTTAATATTAATATCGACCGTGACAAGAAAACTGTATTGATTAAACCGGTTTTTGGACTTTCTCCAGAAACGGCGAAGATCGCCAAACTCACATTGAACTTTATTAACAAGTATCGTAAAGATCTCGAAAAGCTCGCAAACTCTTAGTGTGAGATATCTAACTCAAGAGGATATTTTACTTATCCACTCGATGGTTATTGATGAAACGGGTGGGTCGCACGGCGTGCGCGATCATCATTTGCTCGCAAGTGTAGAGTACGCTCCTCGCCAAGCATTCGGTGGCAAAAATCTTTACGGAGATTTGTTTTCAAAAGCCGCCGTATATGCTCGGGATATCATCATGAACCATCCGTTTATAGATGGTAATAAACGAACCGGCATGACTGCTGCGTTTGTTTTTCTCGAGTATAACGGGCGCGCATTTGACGTGCGCGAAGGAGTAATCGAAAAATTTGCACACGAAATCATTCGGAGAAAACTATCAATCAACGACATCGCCGCATGGTTTAAGAAACACTCGAAGAAATTGTAAACTCCATCAAAAAGTCTTTTTCTAACTTGGTTTTTGTATATGGAAACCGAGCTTTCAATATTTTTATGCACGCCGCCGTGATTACGCACGGCTAGATCGTAATCAAATCTGTAGTTATCATGCGCGTAAGATTTTTCGCGCCAGTTTTAGTGAGAGCCAAATCGTCTTCAATACGCACGCCGCCCAGCCCCGCGACATACACACCGGGTTCGCACGTAATAACACTACCCGCGGGAAGTTTTTTTGAATTCGCGCGGCTCACAATCGGAAGCTCGTGAACCTCCATGCCAAGCCCGTGGCCCGTGCTATGCAAAAAATAATCTTCATAACCGTGCTCACGCAAAACCGCGCGGCATACTTCATCGAGAGCGGCGCCCGTGATACCCGCGCGCGCAGCAAGACACCCGGCGCACTGCGCCGCGCGAACTGCTTCATAGAGAGAGCGCAGTGCGGGCGAGATGCGCCCAAGAGCAGCCGTCCGCGTAATATCGCAAGCGTATCCGTGATATACCGCGCCGAAGTCAAATGTGATAAACTCTCCTTTTTTTATTTTTTTATCCGTCGGCTGCGCATGGGGACGGGCGCCATTTGCGCCGGATGCGACGATGGTATCAAATGCAATTCTCTCCGCACCGCACTCTTTCATAAAAAAATCAAGGCGCGCGGCTAAAAGCTTTTCGGTCTCGCCGATTTTAATTGTTTTTAGAAACTTATGGAATGCTCCCGCTGCGATTTTTGCGGCCCGTCCAATATTTTTTACTTCGTCAGTTTCCTTTACCGTCCGAATTTGCTGTAAAAAACCGGGCGCCACAGAAATATTGACCCCGCGAAGCCGTTTTTTCAAAAGAGCGAAATCCGCGGCGGATGTAACAATCCCGTCGACAAGCACACGTTTCCAATGCTCTTTCTTTGCAAGATTTGATATCCACTCACCCACTGGCTGCTCGCCAAGGCGGACCAAAATAACACCCGGCGCTTCAAGGGCAACCTGCTCAAAATACCGGCCATCAGTCATCAGGAAACAGATACGCCGAGTAACCGCGAGCACCGAAGCAGAGTCCGAAAAGCCCGAAAGATAGCGCGTTCCCGGCTGACCCGATTCTTCGTTGTTAAAAACAAAAAATGCATCGGCACGCTCGGTGTGCATCAATCTTCGTACTCGTGCAAGGCGTGATTGGATCATTTTTCCAACAGATCTTTATTGGTGGAGAAAATATATGTAACTGTGTTACAATAAAGATACCCTAAAGACAGAGATAATGCATTACAAGAATTCTACCGGAAATAAATTCAGAAAAATAGTCATAGGACTTCTCGCGCTGACTGGTCTTGGACTTATGTCTTATTTGACTGTTATACACTATACCCAGGCCAGCTCTTTTTGTGATCTATCGGAAACCGTATCTTGCGATGTCGTAACCACAAGCATATATTCCGAAATATTCGGTATCCCTGTTTCAATATTCGGTGCCGGATATTTTGCTTTCGTAATCTTCCTCATCTTCAAAGCAAAATCAAAGGTTTTGTTCCAAGCTCTTTTTTATATAACCTTTTTTGTCCTGTTTCCATCACTCTACCTCACGCTCACTGAAATCCTATTTATAAAATCACTCTGCATCCTGTGTGAAACTTCAAAGGCGATCATGTTCGTCATATTATTTATTTCCCTATTCAGCTTAGACAAAAAACCATCAGCGCGTAACTTGGCTCCAATAGCCATAGCCGGTGTGGTAACTGCCGGCGTCATGTTTTTTGCTCAAACAAGTTCTTTGTCAGCTAAACAGGACTACTCGAAACTCGTTGCCTGTTTGAATGAAAAAGGCGTCATATATTATAAATCAGTTACCTGCAGCAATTGCCGAAGGCAGGAATTGATTCTGGGCGAACCCTACAAGAAATTAAATCAAGTGGAATGCCATCCCGACGGAAAAAATCCCCAGCCCGAGCTTTGCCTCAAAAAGGGCATCAATAAAACACCAACATTTATTCTTGAGCAGAACAATCAAGAACTAAAGCGCCTCGAGGGACGCCAAGATCCCAAAGACTTGGCCGCTTTTGCTTCCTGCTCCTTGAGCGAGTAAAAGTTATGGCCGGAACAGAACTAACCATTGGCATAGTAATCGCAGCTGCAGTGCTCGACTCAATAAACCCTTGCGTATTAGGGGTTTTAATATTCCTGATAGCTTTCATGACGAGACTCTTTAAGAGTCCCGTGAAAATGCTTCTTTTTGGTTTTTTATACACCGCTGTCGTCTACACAACGTATCTCCTGCTTGGCTTCGGTATATTGAAACTTGCGCTTAATACCCAAATCGCTGCAGCATTTTACTGGTTTGCGGCACTGATCGCCATTGTCGCAGGCCTACTGGAGATAAAGGATTATTTCTGGTATGGAAAAGGATTTTCTCTCCAGATGATTCCCGGCGCGTCAAAACGAATAAAATACTGGACTTCTCGGTTGGAGAAAATGGAAACTGCCCACCCGATGGTTCTGGTGCTTACTATAGTAGTCCTGGGTATATTTGTTGTATTAGTCGAGCTGCCCTGCACTGGCGCTCCTTATCTTGCTGTCCTAGCACTGCTGTCACAAGGGGAATATTTAAAAGCAGTGCCGCTTTTACTTATTTACAACTTCATCTTCATTATCCCACTGCTTTTCGTAATCATCATATCGTATTTTGGAACCGCCTCTGAAAAACTTGAAAAGTGGCGTTATGAAAACAGGGGTTTGATGCGGCTCGTGGTAGGCCTGTTTCTCCTGGTTCTGGGTTTCTACATGATATATTCACTCGGTCCAGGGATTTGATGTAGATAAAAGAAAAACCGCACTGACGCGCGTCAGGCGGTTCGGTAGCAGACATTGACATTGATGCCTACGCTCTTGAACGCCTCGATGATCTTTTCTGGCTGCCGACCAGGGGGCACAATCAGCGTGGGCTGTTTCGCGAGTGGCATGCGACAGACTACAATGCCCTGATCAAAGACATCCACTTCCGCCTCGCGCGCGAGGGGGCTCCTCAACATACCCCGCTTGACTTCCCAGATAAGAAAAAGCGGTTCACCGAGCTTTTCGCCCCCGATGAAATCGAGGACAAGATGCGTACGGTCGGGACGTTCCTCTACTTCTCCGCGCCCCAGCAACCACTGGCAGCGAAACGTCTTGCAGGCTCTTGGATGGTGACCATAGATCTGGCAACCCCGCCCGGGAAGACGATACTTACACCACTGGCCTCCTGGCTTGTCGAGTTCGTGGACGAAATGGGTTTTGCAGCAAGCGCCGCAAGTACCACAGGTACGTAGTTCGAACAGCATTCATTGCTCCTCGTCGTCTGGTGGCGACAATGTACTTCTTTCTCTGGCAATCTAGCAAGTACCGCGAAAAACCGCAAACATTTTTTGAACTTTTTTAGCGAATCCCTGTCAATCTCGCCTTTTGCGTATCGTTCTTTCAAAACCTCAAGCGCAGATTTTTCGTGATTGTGAGCAGCATGCGATTGGCTCGTGAGCCATTTGATAAGCGCGACAATACCCGCGATTATCAAGACCCACCAGAGAATCATAAATATCCAACCAAAGCCGCCAAAAGGCCAAAATCCAAAATTCATCATATTATTTGTGAATTAACTTTTTTAATAAAGTTAGCCAAAAACTAAAACCTTGTCCGAATTCTCGACCATTTTGAGCAAGTCAGCCATCGTGGAAATCAGACATACATTGCTTTCGCTCTTGCCGCGCAATTCCAAACAAGTGCCGCAAGCGTAAATCTCGCCTTTTCGTTCTTTGAATTCCGCCACCTTCGTCGAGATGTCAAAGTGTTCGCTGTCCGAAATAGTGTCTAACTCCGAGCCCTCATTCATCAGGAAAATCTCTACTTGATGATCGGTTTTGAGCGCGGTGATGCCGAGGCGGAATGTATTCCATGCGTGCTCCGGTTTATTTGATTGTAAGATTATGCCAAGTTTCATAGGGTTATTTTAGTTGAAAATCAAACTTTTTTCTACCTTCAGTCTTCAATAATTTTGTGCGTTCGAACCGGAGAAAAGTGTTGTGGTAAAAGCAAAAACGGCATTTTAGAGACTTCATTTCCTAACTGGCGGAGGCGGGAGGATTCGAACCTCCGAGGCGCTTTTGGCGCCTAACGCATTAGCAGTGCGCTGCTTTCGGCCACTCAGCCACGCCTCCATCTTGTTGCGACGCTATTGTAGCATGTTTTTCGTTATGTTCCATAGCTTATTTGCATTTTCTCTGCTGGTACAATATTCTAGGTAGGAACCCAAAAAAGGAGGTTGGCGATGCAAATCTTCTTCTGGGCTCTTGGAGCCCTACTGTTCCTTCTCCCCCAAACCGCAAGCGCGGCAACGCTTCTTCTCAACATGAATCTCACGACTCAAGAACACGAGCAGATCATCCGGAAACACATCGAACACGCGTTCAAGGAAGCAGCGCCCGGAAGCACCTGCACGGTGGACTTCGCGCTCATGGTATTCGGGAACGTCCCCATCTTCGACGTAGACGGGTCACTCATCAGGACCGATCCAATCGTGAGGTCCAAAGTGATCGTCGTTCGCTATACGGCCCCACCGACAAAGACATGAACGTCATCGACAAGAACGTTCCGCCGCGGCCGGCTCTCGAAGGAAGAGAAATCGGGACACAAGTCCTGGCCCCATTTTACATCGTCCTTACGGACGAACCGGGACTGCCGGAGAAACTGCAACAGCTCCCCCCCGTACCTCCGCCCCGCGACTTCCGCGAAGCAGGGGAACTCAATCACACGTAACGCCCGCGGCAACTTCTGCGGGCCGTTTTCTTTATGCTTTCCAAACGCGCCCGATTTTACGCAAAAACCCTTCCGCCGCAAGTTGAGAAATAATTTCAGAAATTTCGGTTCTCGAGTGCGGTAAGAGCGAATCGCGAAAAGAAAACCGAATAACGTCAGCAACTAAAACGCCGTGCGGATGTGCAAGCACAAATTGTAATATCTTTGCGCGCGCGTATCGTTGTGATCCTTCAAATCGAGATTGACGAGTATAGTGGCGGCTTTTGCGGTTTGGGTTCGGAATTTCTTTCAACGCGCCCGCGCCATAATCCATAAGCGCCCAGTACCAGCAGCGCGGGTTTGTGTGATCAAGCGTACGCGCAATCATCGGTAAAATATCGGAATCGGGAACGCGCGCGCGGTTTTTAAAATGAAAATAGATAAAAACCCGCCGGATATTCGTTTCAATAAAAATCTCCGGCTTGTTCCATGCAAATGCGCACACCGCGCGCGCCGTGTACGGGCCAACGCCGGGAAGCATTTCGAGCATTTCGGGCGTTTGCGGAAAACGGCCGTGAAAGTCGCGCGCAATCTTTTGCGTTGCGCGATGCAAATAGAGCGCGCGGCGGTTGTACCCCAGCCCCGACCACGCCGCAAGTACCGTGCGTGTGGGAGCGCGCGCAAGAGATGTAACTGTAGGAAATTTTGTGAGAAAGAGTTTGTATTTTTCTTTTACTCGATCAGTTTGCGTCTGCTGAAGCATTACTTCAGATACCAGAATCTTGTAGGGATCGCGCGTTTTTCGCCACGGCAAATCATGCCGGCCGTATTGTTTGTACCAAGCAAGAATATGACTTCGAAATTGTTTTGTCCCTAACGCGCGCGCCATGATATACTTTCTCTATGCCCAGTGTTACAGATGTCTCAAAAACCGCGGAGCCAGCGCAAAATGAAAACCGCGATATTTCTTCGACCATAACATGGAGCGCGCCAGAGTACCATTATTATGAAAAGACTGCTGATTGGTACTGGGCGCTTGGTATTATCGCGGCGGCTCTTCTTGTGGTTGCTTACATTTCCGGCAATATTTTGTTCGGATTTATAGTGGTGATCGGTGGTTTTGCATTTGGAGTATTTGCCGCACGCGCTCCCCGCATGATTGAAGTTACAATTTCCGGTCAGGGCGTCCAGATCAACAATAGACTTTTTCCGTATGAAACGCTACAATCATTTTGGATTTTCTACCGCCCCGGTGATATAAAAGAAGTCAGTTTTAGATCACAGAAAATTGTTATGACACATATCAAGGTACCGCTTGGCAATCAAGATCCGAACACGGTGCGAAAACTTCTTTTAGAATTTCTCCCAGAAAAACCGCAGAAAGAACTGCTCATCGACACTATAACACGTGTGTTGAGATTCTAGCGCTCGTCGTTCAACGGATAGGACACAAGCTTGCGGAGCTTGTAATAGGGGTTCGATTCCTCTCGAGCGCATAAACAACATGGAAACAAAAAATACTCTTGAGACGAAACTCGACGCGCTGTTTCGTCTAACCGATACACAAAAATATGCTCTAAAAAAGCTCGGGCTTGAAACTGCAGAAAGTTTGTTGCGTTATCTTCCTGCGCGCTACATCAATGCTTCAACCATCAAAGCAATAAGCGAGCTTCGCGCGGGAGACGTGGCCGCGGTCGAGGGAAAAGTGACGAAGCTTGAAGCAAAAAAAACGTGGCAGAAACGGCTCAATATTACCGAGGCGCATATTGCCGACGCTTCGGGTGCTATCGTAGCCGTATGGTTTCATCAGCCGTATGTGTCAAAACTTATTGCTGAAGGCGACCTCGTGCGTCTCGAAGGAAAAGTAACTGAAAGAAAAAGTGCGCCCTATTTTTCAAATCCCCTTTTTGAAAAAATCTCCACGCTTTCGTGGCACGGCACACGCGCCGGCAACGGATTTATTCCCGTGTACCCTGCCACGCGCGGCGTCTCGAGCCGCTGGATCCAATTTCATATTCAGAAAGTTTTTCAGCTGATTGCAAGCGAAACAAAATCGGATTTTTCGAGGACGTCGGAGCCCTTTAGGGTTAAGGCCGAGAAAAATCTGATTTTGTGGAGTGACCCAATCCCAAAAGAAATTCTCGAGCGCTATCACTTGCCGTCGCTTTATGATTCTTTTCGCGCCGCCCACTTTCCGAAAAGCACAAAAGAAGTAGAGGCGGCGCGAAAGCGCCTCGCGTTTGAAGAAATTTTTTACATCCAGCTCGCGCGTATGCGCGAACGCTTAGCGCTTGAAGAGCAATCGTCGCTGGCAATACCGCGCGACCAGAAAACTTTGTCGGGATTTCTTTCATCTCTTTCGTTCAAACTCACCAAAACGCAATCGCAAATACTCGACACGATTCTTTCCGACATATCGCAAAAAACCCCGATGGCACGGCTGCTCGAAGGCGATGTGGGCTCGGGCAAAACCGTGATTGCAGCGGTCGCCTCATACATGGCTGCTGGAGCTGGATTTCAGACAACATATATGGCGCCAACCGAAATTTTGGCGCTGCAGCATTTTGAAAGCTTCTCGCGCCTTATGGGCACGCCGTTTTTTAAGATTGGACTTTTGACATCGAGTGGCGCGCGGGTGTATCCGTCAAAAGCGTTTGCCTCAAGCCATGCGCCAATTCCAAAGTCACAGCTTTTGCGCTGGGTGGCATCGGGCGAAATTAAAATTCTCATCGGCACGCATGCACTTCTCAACGGAAAAATTATTTTCAAGAATCTTGCGTTTATCGTAGTTGACGAGCAGCATCGCTTTGGCATCACACAACGCATGCGCCTTGCTCGCGCAAAATCGCGCGAGCACGCTTTTGTGCCGCACTTTCTTTCGATGACCGCAACCCCGATTCCGCGCACGCTCGCGCTCACGGTTTTTGGCGATCTTGACCTTTCTGTGCTCGACGAGCTTCCACCCGGCCGCTCGCCGATTATTACCGAAGTATTGATAAAACCGCGCGAGCGCTTGCCCGGATCAGACAGGACGGGCTCATGGGATCACATTCGCCGCGAGCTTGAAGCAGGCAGGCAAGCATTTATGATCTGCCCGCGGATTGATCCCGGCGAGGACGAGCGCAAATCCGTAAAAAAAGAATACGAACATATCTCGCGCGAAATTTTTCCGGAATTTAAAGCAGCAATGCTCCATGGCAAGCAGACGGCACGCGAGAAAGAAAAAACGCTTGATGATTTTCGCGCCGGCAAAATAAATATTCTAGTTGCAACTTCGGTTATAGAGGTTGGTATTGATGTGCCAAACGCGACAATTATGATAGTAGAAGGCGCGGAGAGTTTCGGGCTTGCGCAACTGCACCAGCTCCGTGGCCGCATCGGGAGGGGCGAGCATCAATCATATTTTTATGCAATTTCGGAATCGTCAAATGCTACAACGGCCAAACGCCTCCGAGCACTGCGCGATGCCAAAAACGGTTTTGAGCTTGCCGAATACGATTTGCAACTGCGCGGCCCTGGCGAGCTTACCGGCAAAAACCAGTGGGGCCTTTCCGACATCGGCATGGAAGCATTAAAAAATATAAAGATGGTAGAAGCCGCGCGTGCGGAAGCCCGTGCGCTCCTCGAAAAAAATAGGACCATTGAAAACTATCCGCTCCTCAAAACAGCAGTCGAGCAACTTTCCCAAAGCGTCTACCATTTTGAATAGCTCTAAAAACTCTGACTCCGGGAGTCAGAGTTTGCGTGATTTCAGTTTCCGTTTTCAGCAAAAAGAAGGGTGACTAATTGAATAATAAAGTTCTCTTCGCCAGAGAAGTAGAACATTGCTAAACCAAAACCAATGAAACATATCACACTAATCAAGAGTAAAACAACAAATCTATGTTGTTCTGCCGTGAGAGGTGTCCGACGCTCCTTAAGGTCCATTAAAAACTGCTCCTGAAATTCGCTGTTTGTCAAAAAATTTTCTCTGGTTTGAAAATATTCAACTTGATAAAACTGACCGTGGGGAGGCATCAAGATCGACAATGCTGCGTCAAGTGCTTCCTCTTGTGTGTATCCAAACACACGGCGTGCATCTTTGTATACCCAAACACTCACAGGGATTTGAATAAAGTACATTAAGATCGGCATCATCAATATAATCCACCAAGATTTAAGTTGGGGCAGATAATCTTGCAACACAGTTGATACTTCCGGATCAACAAAATAACCAACAACTAACAAAGCTCCGAGGAGAAATAATATCCTTGCCGAGAGCACAAACAATTTTAGAAAACGTGGTGACAGAATCATAGCAGTTTTCTGATACTAAATAGTCTTTGCAAACTCTTTAACAAATTGCGCCGCCTCGCTGACTATGGGCAAGGCCCTACAGTTTTTACGAATCCACACTCGAGTTTTTTGTTCGTCTATAGTCTCGTCAGTATGGAGCGCGACCAATGATTGCGCGTTTTCTTTGTTGATCGCGTAGAGCCGCTCAAAATCATGAATGTGTATTTTGCCGCCTGAAAATGTTACAACCCCTTCTTCAAAAAGCCGATTGAGCGTATAAATGGCGCCATAGTAATATTCATCCCCAACAGGTTGCTCACTCGCAACATTTAAAGAACTTATAACCATCGCCACAGCCCACTGTTCTTTGGTGCCTTCAAGACCGCCGCGCTCCAAAATTGCAGGCACAAACGCGCGATACATTGTTTCGGCTTTTACTTCATCAATACTTGTCGCCGAGTGTCCGCCAAAACGCTCATACGCCGGTGTTAAAATACTCTCGTCGGTTTTATGCGGAAAAATATCATGGCCATATTCATGAAGCATCGTGAGCATCCGCGACATCTTTTCTATCTGCGTACGCCTTTCCTCTTCGCTCAAATCTGCAAAAACAGAGTCAGTATTTTCTGCGAGACTCATGAGCATAGGAAATCTACGGTCGTACGCCTGTACTTCCTTATCATAGTACAAAAGAATAGCTGGGCGTTCTTGGGCAACCGCATTCAAAATTAAATTCACCCCATATCCCCCGACTACTGTAGCACTCGCAACGGGGCGGCGCGCGAGCGGATCGTGAAACTCGTCAAGATTAAATTCAGACAAACTCTCGGCCATTGCCGCCTGCGCCCGGCGAAACTCATCGAGTTCGTGTTTTGCGTCAGGAGTTGCAAGCGAAATTTTGAGCTCGGGATCCAAATACGGTTCCTTATACATACCAAAACGCCCGGAGTTTACGAGAATAGGAAAACCGGAAGCAAGAGCGTCGAGATATAACCGCTCAAGATTTTTTAAATGAACTTCGGCGGCGTCGGGATTTTTTTCGGCATAAAAGACGGCGAGTCCCTCAAGATATTTTTTAAATTCTTCCGCACCCGGGTGCGCCTGCCACGCCCCACCTTTTTCGAGAACATCAGTAAAACGACGGGCGATAAATTGGGTTTCGTGAGGAAAGAGCTCCGCAATAGTATGAGGACCAGTGTCCCCGGGCACAAACATTTTGACACCGGTTGCCTCTTCCGGCGGTTTCGGAGTTAAGAGAGAAAACGCCCGGAAGCGCGCGAAAAGAGGGTTAGTTTTAATCGAGGCATCAAGCACGTCCAACGTAAGACCCCGCAAGTCTTCCGTAAGCCCCAGTTTTTCAAGGTCTTTTTGGGACGCGTGTTCAATAATATTTTTTACGGTGTAGGTTTCAATGCGGCTCACAACCCCCGCCATAACGGTAAGCAAAACTTCGCGCCGCTGGCCCGAAACTTCAAAACCCTTTTCCTCATCGTCAAGCGCCTCGAACCAGTTTTGGCCAAGCGCATCAACCAACGCATCTTCGGGCAGATCCTCAAGCCGGGAAACGCTTTCCTTCAAAGCAGGAACTTTTTTAGAAACCCACATGCGTATCACCTCGCGCACGTTATCTGAAAATTCGAGCCCGTTTTCAAACGGCTTGACTCCTTGCCAGAGCTCTTTCCAGCTTACATCGCTCAACTCAAACTGCTCGCTTTCAAGAAGTTTGAGGGATTGAAAAATCCCCCGCAGGCGCGGTTTTGAGTCAATAATTTTCTCTGAAGAAGAATCTGAATCTTGAGGCGTTTCAAAACGCGGTGGCATATATTTATTGTATCACGGTTTCTGCCGGCTTTTCGGCGTTACCCAAAAGCCGAGGCGAAAGCGGCCGCCGAGCGCGAGACGGGTTTGGGCTTCAAGCCCGGGAAACGCGCCGAACACGATGATGGTAAGCGGCATAAGAATCCAGTTAAGCACGAGGGGCAGTCTCCGTTTGAGTCCATAATCATCCTTCGTTGTCTTGAGTATTGTTTGTGAAATCACGGCCGAAGTAACAATACCAATCATCGAGAGTGTCATAATCCAACGCGTTACATGCGGCACGTTTTGAATAATAAGTTGCTGGCTCTCTTCGCGGCCCGCGAAAAGCACCGGTAGCCATCCCAGCGCGAATATCATAAGCGCGTTCGTCGCCCACGACCAAAATCCTTCAATCATATTAAACATGAATCGCATCTTTTTCTCGCGGGAAATATTTTTATTTTTTACAAAATGAAAAAAAACATAGGGGATATTTTCAACCCCCCATCCCCACCGGCGTTGCTGTTTGTAGATATTTTTAGCGGTCTGCCAAAAACTTGGCGCCAAATTTGCGTCCATGGATACCGGATAGGAAAGCGGAACCACGCGCCAGTCGCCATCATAATAAAAGAAATGGTTCCAAAAGATGCGCGAGTCTTCAGAAACAATATTGGTCTGCCAAAAACCGATTTCAACGAGCCCCTTAAAACTCATCGAATGAGAAGAAAACGTCGTGAGACGTTCCGGCCGCTCCTGCTGCATCATTTGCCAAAAAGTACCCGATGTTGCAACAACCCGAGATAATGCACCTGTTTCCCAAACGTTGTTGTGGTAAAGCGGTACCGGCTGGAAGCTTGAACGATAGGGTTTCTCTGTGGTGAGAAAATGCCACGCGAGGCAGAAAAAGAATTGTCGGTAGAGCTTCGTATCAATATCAAACGACGAAACTATGATATCCGCGTAAGGAATACCGCGCGCATCAATAATTTTCTGCGCCTTGTGCATGGCATACGTTTCGTTGGATCCCTTTCCTGCCATTTCCCCAAAAAGAGCAGGCGGATGGTAAGTAACAAGAAAAACTCCAAACCGATCTTTATACTCCCGCAAAATCCGCTCGCCAATCTCATGCGACTCCGGGCCGTAATCCTCTTTTGCAAAAACAATGATCATTCGCTCCTTCGGCCATGCGCAAGAAACAAGCGAATCAAGCGAATCGCGCATGACTTCATAAGGTTCTTGAGTAACAGGGAGAACAACGAGCTGCCAAAGATGATCCCATTTCAATGCCGCAAGGCGCTCGCCCCAGTCAATTGCCAAATTGTGGCGCATTCGCCGCCAGTTGGCACGTACGTGTACCGAAAGAAAAACCGTCTTTACAAGCCAGTAGAGATCAAAAATGATAATAAAGATTGCAACCCAAATAGGTTTCCTCCATGATAAACCGAGCATGAGCCCAAATGTTGCCCACGCCAGAGCCCCCGGCAATATCTCAAAGAAACGGTAGAGTATCCTATCGCGCCCCGCTAGGTCCGAGGCCCTCGCGACATGAATATATTTTTGAGAACCAGACATGAAAACAGTAAGTGCGAGCGCCTGGACTCGAACCAGGAACCCCCAAGGTATAAGCTTGGTGCTCTAACCAGTTGAGCTACGCTCGCCAACGGAATTATCTTATGCCATTCCCACTATTTGGGCAAATTCATCGCGTTCAATTGTTTCCTTTTCAATAAGACGGTGCGCAATTTCGTCGAGTTTATCACGTCTCTCTTTGACGATTTTCTTTGCGGTATCAAACGCTTTTTTCATGAACGAGCTCACCTCGCGGTCAATAAGAGCCGCCGTTTCGTCGGAATAATTTCGCTCAACACCCAGTTCCTTTCCCAAAAAAACAAGTTCGTTTTGTTCCCCAAAGGTAACCGGCCCGATTTTTTTGCTCATTCCATACCGCTGCACCAAGTCACGCGCAATCGCGGTTGCCTTGCGAAGGTCATCAGCCGCACCGGTTGTAAGTTCTCCAAAAACAATATCTTCGGCAGCATATCCGCCAAGCGAAACGGCAAGCTCGTCTAGAAAATGGGAACGCGAGTAAAGATGCCGATCATACGTGGGAAGTTTTAAGGTATAACCAAGCGCCCGACCCCGCGAGATAACGGTCACCTTATGCACGGGATCCGCATGCGGAAGAGACGCGGCTACCAATGCATGCCCAGCTTCGTGATACGCGGAGATTTTTTTCTCCTCCGGAGTGATGACAAGACTTTTTCGTTCGGGGCCTAAAATTACTTTATCAATCGATTTTACGAGATCGTCTTCCGTTATCTCTTTTCGCAAGCTGCGCGCAGTCAAAATCGCCGCTTCGTTAACGAGGTTTTCAAGGTCAGCGCCGGAAAATCCCGGCGTGCGCTCGGCAACCCTTCGGAGCCGGACATTCTTTGCAAGCGGCTTCTGCCGCGAATGGATCATCAAAATTGCCTCCCGCTGCTTGATGTCAGGAAGGTCAAGCACAACTCTCCGGTCAAACCGACCCGGCCGCAAGAGCGCAGGATCGAGCACGTCCGGGCGGTTTGTTGCCGCCATGACAATAACTTGATCGGAAGTATCAAAACCGTCCATCTCCACAAGAATCTGGTTGAGTGTTTGTTCACGTTCGTCATGTCCCCCGCCCATACCAGCGCCTCTATGGCGGCCAATCGCATCAATCTCATCGATAAAGATGATGGAAGGTGCGGATTTCTTTGCTATCTTAAAGAGATCCCGTACGCGCGACGCGCCAACACCCACAAACATTTCCACGAACTCCGACGCGGACATCTGAAAAAATGGGACGCCTGCCTCCCCCGCGACCGCTTTTGCAAGAAGCGTTTTTCCCGTGCCGGGCGCACCCATCAAAAGCACCCCGCGCGGAATACGCGCGCCGATCTCAAGGAACCTTTTTGGATTTTTTAAAAACTCGACAATTTCCCGAAGCTCCTCTTTTGCTTCGTCAACTCCCGCTACATCTTTGAATGTAGTTCGCTGTTTAACATTATCCGGAGCGATAATTCGCGCGCGCGACTGGCCAAAACCGAGCGCCTGCACATTGGACCGCTGCACCTGCCGCCCCATAAACCAGATGAATCCAAGGATAAAAATGATGGTGATGATTGTGGGAAGCAACGCGCCGAGCCAAAAAAGAAATCCGGAAGGATTTTTTTCAACATGGGTGAACGAGAGCAATTTTTCTTTCGGAACGCCAAAATTTGTGAGGGTCTCGGTCAGAGACGACTGTTCTTCTTTCTTCGAAATATAGTGTGTTCCATCTTTAGCCGTAATTTTAAGGTCGCTTCCTTCAACAACAATTTCCTGCACCTCCTCGTTATTCACCTTCGCGACAAGGTCAGAAAGCGAAAGTTCTTTTATTTCTTGCGCGGTGCTCAAGAGCGCCGAATACGCGGCTGCCAGAAAGAACAATATTAAAAGACCATAAACAATATTTTTTGATGCAAGCTTCATAGGTAAAAATTATATCAAAGCACTTGCGTAAAGGCAACTAGGGAAGCTCTTCTTCTGTGGGGTGAACAGATTCATCGGATTCGATATGTTCCTGGTTGCGCCTCAAAGCGTCCGACAGTGTGATAAGGAGCGCCCCTATATCGGGCTCCACTTCACTCGAAGACCGTGCGATACCGCGTGGAAAAATAAGTTTGAAAAGCCGCGGTACATTTTGGATAACGGTGCCTCCCACACGCGGCACCGAGTCAATAATCATAAATTCTTTGTCAGACTGAAAATCCCAATAAAATGCCCCCTTGCGCTCGTATTTGAGGGATTTTTCCTTTGCATCAAAAGAGTAAATGCCGGCAGCAAGAGGCAATTTCATGCTGTATATTCCCTTGGGGGTCACTGAAATATGCGAGAGCGGGAGACGTTTTTTTAGACCTTCATCAACCGCCGCGAAATCAAAATCAGCATCTATCTTGAGATGCGCCATAAGATGAAAAAACTCCACGGTGGGAACGCCAGCGGCTGCGGTCATGAGCGAATAGACGGGAAGCGCACCAGTAAAGCGGGGATTACACTCAATCGGAAAAATCTCCTGTGTTTTTGAGTCATATACAAAATCGATGCCGAAAATTCCGTGGAAACCGCGCGATGCAAGGTATTCGCCGAGCGCGCGCGTCGCGCGCTCGGCGGCATGCTCGACTGATTCGGGCCAATCGCGATACACCCAATCATGCCCGAGAAAAACCCCAGTAGGATACTGGCCGTGGAGAGCCTCGGGCACATCAACCAGCTGAAGTTGTAGTGTGGAAGTCAAAATACCCTTATGCGTAACACACCCGAGCATTGACATGGAAAGCCCGTCAACAAAGGGAGAAATCGTTACCTCAGCGTAACGCTCGTCTTTTTCTAAAATATCGTGCATCTCTTTCCAGTCTTTTTCGGTTCGCACAAAGAACGTGCCGAGTTCCCCCGCCACATCAAAATCAGCGCGCTGTACCACCGGCACGCGGCCCCATTTTTCCGTAAGTTCGGCAAATGATTTTTTTAAAAACTCTTCGCGCTTAATGCGCCAGTCGGGAATTGCCGGAAGTCCAAGCGATTTTACAAGATCGCGAAAGTCTCCCTTCAAAAGCACACCTGAAAAACTTTCAGGACGGTTTCCGATCCACTCGATTTTCATTTCTTCGAGCTTTTCTAAAATTTTGGGCGTTGTCTGGTAAAAAAGCAGCCGAAACGGGTGTTTTCGTGATTTCAAAAACGCTCGGAAAGCAAAATTACCCAATAGGTAATTTGTCGCATGCACTTTTGCCGCAATCTTTGGATGTTTCTCTTCAAGCGAATAAATTGTGGTGTAATTTCGCAGAAGATCAATATCGGTCGCGTCTTTAACACAATAAATTGCATAACGTTTGAGAAAAAGAGATGGAATGATGCGCGGAAATGCCGCAACTCCCAACGCAATGATAGTTTTTTCGTCCATTTTTTGGAGCACCCGCGCAAGATCGGGAACATACTGCTTCCATGAATCAAAAAGCTTACCATCCATATTCGAAAGAATAGCATGCGTTTTTGATTTCCGAAACAAAAATTCGCGCCCAAATAGCATTATGACCCAGGAGTCGGAATCGGGTTTTCCCTATCCAACATCCTGGGTCATCGTTTACCTCCTTTCTCCGCCGTTGGCGGAAATGTGACTCGGGGCTACGCCGCGTGCGCGACCTTCAGCGAGACCACCGACGCGAGCCGGTTGGGGTCGGAGTTCGCGGCGATCTGGACGTGAACTGCGGTCTCGGGCTCCAGCAGCCGGAGCGGAGACTCGCCCACCACCTTGGAGAAATGCACAAAGCACTCCTCGCCTCCATCGGTGCGCACCCGGCCGGTACCCGTCACGGCGTTGTAGTACAACACCGTAGCGGACTTCCAGCCCTGCTTGGCCGGCGGGTACTTCGGCGCCCACTTGGCCGCCTTCTCCCGCACCCTCGCGAGGATCGCCACGCGTGCGGGTGACCTGGCCTGCGAAGAGCGTCTGGATGGTGGCGAAGAACTCGCCACGACGGGTCGATACCGAGATTTGGTAGTCGGTGAACGTGCCGTCGGCGCCGACGATCCAGGCGTCGACGTTGTCCACGCCACGCTCCCGGGTGTGGGGAAGGTTGCCCTTCCACCGGATCGGAACGGAGAGAACGAACTCCTCGCCGGCAGCGAGATCGACGGCCTGGCCACCGAAGATCGTGTAGACCTTGGTGTCGGGCGGGGGGTTGACGGAGATCCGAAGCTCGACCGTGTGGAGCATCGAGCTCGGGGTGAGCTCGGTCGCGGCGTAGGTCCGCCGCACGACCGGGTCCTTCTGCGGGTGCGGGGTCGAAACCACCACACCACCGAACGTCAGCTTGCTATCCATCTCTTCTTCCTCCTCGCAGTTGAAGGGAGCTTCAAACTCCCTTGTTGAGTCACATTTTGATTCAAACAACAGGTGCGTTTCAGGTTCGCGATGATTATACTATATTATATTAAAAAAGTCAATATCTCGCCAAAAATACCCTAAAAAGCATTATATACAAATGAAAAAGCAGGTCCCCTAGTTCTTTTTGGAAACCTGCTTCTGGAGCCAGTTGGCGACGGCTCGGTTGACGGCGTTTCGCGCGCGCGGGGACGAGAGCACGTGGTCGGCGCACATGATCTGGTGGCGGGTGACCCGCGCCTTTTCGAGCGCGCGGAGATAGTTGAGAATCGTCCGGTGCGGGACGACATCGTCCCGCCATCCATCGATCAAAAGCACATCTCCCGCGAAACGTGCAAGCGCCCGGAATGCGCGGTTGGCATCCGGCCAGAGTGCGGTGCGGCGGTACGCGTCGCGCTCCTCATCCGTGATGTAGTTGTAGCGCCGCCCGAACCCACGGTCTGGGTGCGACGCGGGCGCGCGAATCGCAAGCCCCCGGAAGCGCCTGCGACCCGAAGCAAGTGCCACGAGGTACGCCCCGTAGCTTGCCCCGAACGCGTAGACACGCCCCGCATCCACGCGCGGATTTGCCACGAGCGCATCGTAGGCGGCAACGACATCGTCGAGGTGATCCTTGCGGGAAACCTTTTCGATGTCGCCGCCCGACTTTCCGTGGCCACGCAAGTCGAGCGCGAAACACACGAAACCGAGTGGCGCGAACAGCGTCTCGCCCATCTCGATGTACCGACGCGAACCACCGCGCCAGCCGTGTACAAGCAACAGCCCGGGATGAAGCTGGCCGCGCTTGTGTTCCTTTGGGTACACGAACGTGCCCCGAACCTTGTGTGCAAGGATAATTCTCCTCATGGTCTATTCCTCTCTTCCCACGATACACTCGCGGGCGCTGAAAACACCAATAGAATCGTAGGTCAAAGTGCAAAATCTTTGCTTTGTGCCGTGCATAGAATACTTAAAAAAATAGAAAAAGTCAAGGCCATCCACAGGGCATGTTTGACGATACGCCGTATAATCAAGTACAGTCGCACATATGGGCGAACCTACTATTTATAGGATTTCGCGAAGTTCAAGCCAGTGGCCCGCGCTGCTCTGCGAGCTTCCCCAGAAAGCACAGCCAAAAAATCTCTATGTGAAAGGAACACTCCCCCCGCCGGATACGCTCGTGGTCGCGGTCGTGGGTACTCGCCGGCCCACATCATACGGGCGGGACATGGCTCAAGAGATCACGCGTGCGCTTGCGCGGAAAAAAATCGCCATTGCCTCGGGCATGGCAAACGGCGTTGACTCGATCGCGCACCGTGTTGCGCTTGAAGAAAACGTACCTACAATTGCGGTTCTGGGTTCAGGGCTCCGCGAAGATGTTATATACCCGCAGGAAAATAGAGATCTTTCGCGCCGGATTGTACAAGCAGGCGGAGCGCTTGTCAGTGAATATCCGGAAGATCAAAAACCCGAGCTCTGGACATTTCCGCAAAGAAATCGTATTATTGCGGGCATTGTAAAAGCAGCTGTGATTATTGAGGCGGGCGAAAAAAGTGGCGCGCTCATCACCGCGCGCTTTGCGACAGAATATAATCGCGAAGTCTTTGCGCTTCCCGGGGCAATCACGAACCCAATGGCGCGGGGAACGAATAACCTCATCCGGCAAGGCGCGCATCCTATTACAAGCCCAGATGATATATTGGAAGAACTCGGCTTTGAACTCGAAACTCTGACTCCCGGAGTCAGAGTTGAAGTATCCGAAGAAGAGCAGAAAATTCTTGACGTGTTGAGCGAAGAGCTGGGGCTTGATGAAATCATCAAGAAAACCCATCTTGGCGCAAACGCCGTACTCGCAAACGCAAGCGCCCTTGAAATCCGCGGACTCATCAAAAGTATCGGTGGAGGAATGTATCGAAAAATATAACACAAAAGTCAAAATGCAAAATAAAAAGTCAAAAATAAAAAATTCGGGAACATTGGTAATCGTTGAATCGCCGACAAAAGCGCGCACGATATCGCGTTTTTTAAATAACGGCTTCACGGTCGAATCAAGCGTAGGTCATATTCGCGACCTGCCGAGCTCCTCTCTAGGCATAGACGTGGAAAATAATTTTGAGCCAAAATACATCGTGCCGCGCAAAAAAAGTAAGGTTGTAAAAGAACTCAAGGCGCTCGCGCAAAAATCAGACCGCATAATACTCGCAACGGACGAAGACCGCGAAGGCGAAGCAATCGCGTGGCACTTGGCAGCTGCGCTCGGCATTGAAAATCCCGAACGAATTGTATTCCACGAAATTACCGAAAGTGCAATCATGGAGGCATTAAAATCTCCCCGTGTACTCGATACGTATCTTATAGACGCCCAGCAAGCGCGCCGCGTACTCGATCGGCTTGTAGGGTATAAGCTGTCGCCGTTTCTCTGGAAAAAAGTTATGCGCGGGCTTTCCGCGGGCCGTGTGCAGTCAGTAGCGTTGCGCATCATTGTCGAGCGTGAACGCGAGCGCGAGCAGTTTCAAAAAGAAGAATATTGGACAATAGAGGCAACGTTCAAGCCAGAACGAACTTTCGCGTTTACCGCGGAACTCTTTTCGCTCGATGGCAAGCAAGTTGAAAAATTTTCTATTCGAACCGCCGGAGAAGCGGAAGAAATTAAAAAACGGCTCACGGGCGAATCCTTTGCAATTGCAAAAATTGATAAAAAACGCATTGAACGCCAGCCGCTCGCGCCCTTTACCACAAGTACGCTCCAACAGGATGCATCACGCAAATGCAGATTTTCAGCAAAACAAACAATGATGATTGCACAGCAACTTTACGAGGGCGTTGAGCTGGCAGAGGGACCCGCGGGCCTCATCACCTATATGCGCACCGACTCAACTAATCTCTCGGCAGAATCGCAACACTCTGCGCGCATATTTCTTGAAGATTCCTTTGGAAAAAATTACTCGCTTGAAACTCCCCGCATCTACAAAACGAAATCCAAAGGAGCACAGGAAGCGCACGAAGCAATACGCCCTACTGATATCCGACGCACACCGGAATTAGTTAAAAAATTTCTCGATGCCAAACAAGCAAGACTCTATGATCTCATCTGGCGAAGATTCGCGGCATCCCAAATGCCGAATGCAATTCTTGACCAGACAACGATTGACGTTGCAAATGATCCTGCCTCGCCCATGACGGCGAGTCAAGGCGGGAACGCAGTATTTCGCGCGACCGGACAGACACTCGTATTTGATGGATTCCTTAAAGTTTGGGAATCAAAAACAGAAGAAATCGAACTCCCGAAAGTTATTGAAGGTGAAACCGTAATATTGGAAGATGTCACCACAAACCAGCATTTTACCGAACCGCCCGCACGGTATTCGGACGCTACATTAGTCAAAACGCTCGAGAAATATGGTATTGGACGCCCCTCAACGTATGCACCCACTATTTCTACAATTCTTGAGCGCGGTTACGTTGCGCGCGACCAAAATCGCAGGTTTCACCCAACCGAGGTAGGAACTATCGTGAACGACCTTTTGGTTGAACATTTTCCAGAGATTGTAGATGTCACTTTCACGGCACACATGGAAGAAGAACTCGATGAAATTGCCGCAGGGAAAATGGCATGGCAACCGGTAATTAAAGAATTTTACGAGCCGTTCGCAAAACATCTCGAGGAAAAATACGAAACCGTGGAGAAAAAGGATATGTCCGAGCCCGCGGGCGAGGACTGCCCCAACTGCGGCAAGCCCATGATCATCCGCCATGGAAGGTTCGGTAGGTTTATTGCATGCTCGGGCTTTCCCGAATGCAAAACGACAAAAACCCTGCCGCCGAAGTCGCTTGGCATTAAGTGCCCAGAATGCAACGAGGGCGAGCTTGTCGAGCGCAAAACGCGCCAGCGCAGACTTTTTTACGGCTGCTCACGCTATCCCGATTGCAAATACGCCACCTGGAAGCGCCCCTCAACTCAAGGATCATAACACTATGTGGGGACGGCTTTCAAAAAAAATCTCCGCATATTCTTCCGAGGATCAAAAACTCATCAATGAAGCGTACCTCATCGCAGAAAAATTTCATAAAGGCCAAAAACGAGAATCTGGAGACCCGTACATCTCACATCCCGTGGCGGTTGCCGAAGAGCTTATCGCTTTGAAACTCGATGCAACAAGCATCGCGGCTGCCCTCCTCCATGACGTTATTGAGGACACAACCATAACAAAAGAAGAACTCAAAAAGAAAGTCGGGCCCGCTGTAGTAAAATTGGTTGACGGGCTTACCAAACTTGAACGCGTACGCTTTGAGGGATTTAAACGCAAGGTTGAATCTACACGAAAAATGTTTCTTGCAATCGCGGAAGACATTCGAGTCGTCATTATCAAGCTCGCGGACCGTCTCCATAACATGCGCACAATCGGCGCCTTGCGGCCCGATAAACAAAAACGCATTGCGGAAGAAACCCTCGAACTTTATGCGCCTATCGCCTACCGTCTCGGAATAGGAGAAATGAAGGGAGAACTTGAGGATCTTGCGTTTCCGATCCTTTTTCCTGAAGAATATGCATGGCTTAAAAAAGAAGTACGGGAAGAACTCCCAAAACGAAAACAGTGCCTCGGAACAATCGCGCCAATCGTAGAGCGGGAATTAAAAAAGGAAGGTATCGAAAATTTTGAAATTAACTTTCGCGCGAAGCATTACTACAGTCTTTGGAAAAAACTCCAGCGCTATAATCTAGATTTATCAAAGGTTACGGACCTCGTCGCGCTCCGTATTATCGTCGAATCGCCGGAAGATTGCTACCGGGTTCTTGGCATTATCCATATGCTTTGGAGACCGCTCCCGGGACGCATCAAAGATTACATCGCAATGCCGAAACCGAACGGCTACCAATCTCTCCACACCACCGTATTTTGCGAGCACAATGTAATTGCAGAATTTCAGATCCGTACAAAAAAAATGCACGAGGAAGCAGAATTCGGCATCGCGGCGCACTGGCTGTACGATGAGTACGGAAAACCGAAAAAGGGGGTACGGGGAAATGTTGAAAAAACATCATGGGTAAAAAAACTACAAGAGTGGCAACGGGAATTTGCACCAAGCGACAGTGAAGAGTTTATCGAAGCGCTGAAAATTGACTTTTTCAAGGATCGAATCTTTGTCCTTACCCCAAAAGGCGAAGCTATCGATCTTCCCGAAGGGTCAACCCCAGTTGACTTTGCATATCATGTCCATTCAGAGATTGGCGACCACATGACAGGCGCGAAAGTGAACGGAAAAATGGTATCATTCCTGCACACGCTTGTATCGGGCGATACGGTCGAGATCATCACACAAAAAAATAAGCGGCCAAGTATGGATCTCCTCTCGATGGCGCGTACCGCATCGGCACGGGGACACATCCGCTCCGCGCTCCGGAAGCTTGGCATCAAGATGCAAACCAAAAATCCGAAAAAAGCAAAAACGAAAGAAATTACTTTTCGCATTGTACGCACAAGCCGCATCGGACTTTTGAAAGATATCGCCACCTTGTTTTCAAAAGAGAACGTCGATATTCTTAAGACCGACTCCGACATTACCGATGTCAATAAACCCCACCTTGTCATTCGTTGCCGTATTCCGCGTGGATGCGATCTTGAAAGACTTATGGTGCGCCTCCGGCGCATTAAAGGCGTAAACGAACTCGAAATTAAAGCGTAAAGGGCTCCTCCAACACCGCTTGTTTTTCCTGCCTTTCTTCCTCTTCAGACTCCGGTTTTTTCATGAGTTTTGAAGTGATGCCGTATAACTCTTCATCCGAGTAAAATTCTATAGAGATTTTTCCCCTTCCTCCCGGCATCTTATGAATCTCAACACGAGTGCCAAGCATTTCTTGTAACTTTTCTTCAAACGCGCGTGTCTCCACCGTAGGCAAGTCATCAACCTTGCGCGCGCGCTCGCGCGCAATGCGCCGGGAAATGCGCTCTGCCTCCCGGACCGAAATTTTATGTTCGAGAATATCCTCAAAAAGCTCTTTTTGTTCTTCCGGCCGTTGCGACAACATAAGAAGCGGCCGTGTATGGCCTTCGGTAATATCACCCTTACGCACCGCCTCTTGCATTTTCTCTGGCAACGCGAGAATTCTCACCGTGTTCGCGACAGATTCGCGCGATTTTCCAATGCGTACGGCGATTTCTTTTTGGTCCATGCCAAATTCATCGGATAGTTTTTTGTATGCCTGCGCGCGCTCAAGAGGATTCAAGTCCTGGCGCTGGATATTTTCAACAAGCGCGAGCTCAAGCCGGACCTTTGCCGGTTCTTCTTTGCGAATAATCACCGGGACCTCACGAAGCCCAAGCATCTCGGCCGCGCGGTGTCGCCGCTCGCCCGCGACAAGCTCATACTCAACTGTGGTTCCACCGCCCTCGGTCTCCCTCTCAAAGCGAGTCACCACAATGGGCTGTAAAATGCCGTACTGGCGTATTGATTCGGCAAGCCCCTTGAGAGCCGGCTCGTCAAACTCTTTTCGCGGTTGATAAGGATTGGGTTTTATTTTTTCTACCGGAATCCAAAAAACGCTTTCTTTTGTTTTTAGCTCGTCAATCATGCAATCTATCATACCAAATCTTCCAAAACCCGCAATGAAATGATAGGATAATCCTGCGCCGCCGTGGTGGAATTGGTATACACGTCCCGCCTACAATTATAAATGCCGGAGTGGTGGAATTGGCAGACACGCACGACTCAAAATCGTGTGCTCGAAAGGGCATGGGAGTTCGACTCTCCCCTCCGGCATTAAAATATAAGACGGCGAGATGCTCGAAAGGGCGTGTCGGTTCGACTCCGACCGGCGGCATAAAATGTGTCATACTAGAAGCAGTAATTAAACTTATATTCATGGACAGAAATGTAAAAATCTTTGCAATAATTTCTATCTTAGCCGTACTTGTGAGCGGTGTACTTAGTATGCTTTTTGGAGGATATGATGCCCGTATAGATACTGGCCCTACAGTTTGGGTTTTGGTTGTCTTTATATTCGCCGTAATAATTCCACTGCTCATTGTGGGGGTTACCACTCTTTTCGGGCTTTTCAATCTTTTTAAAAAAGAGTATAAAAAGTTTTTGATATACGCAGGTGTTGCTTTGGTTACTCTCGCAATATTGTTTCTTCTCACACTCCCACCACTTTTTATAAAATAGGTGCTGGGAACTATATCTACTCGACATAGGATATTGAGTACTTGATCGGCGGTTCGGACTAATTCAAGTATTCTGCATAAAATCTTATTCACACAACAGAGTAAAAATCCTTTCTGCTTTTTTTTACTTTCTACTCTTCGCAAGTGCAACAAGATTTTCAAACACAAACGCAACCGTCAGCGGCCCTACGCCGCCTACGCGCGGCGTTATGTGAGAAGCTTTTTCTGAAACCGATTCAAAATTTATGTCTGTCGCCGCGTCCACCACAATTGCGCCTTCTTTTATGTGCTCGCCGCGAATGAGATTTGGTACACCGGCGCCGGAAATTACGATGTCGGCATTTTTGATAATTTCTGCATCAAACTGGCTCGGGTCGGCAATCACTGTTGTAATAGCGCCCTCGCGCTTTGCCCAAACAGAGACCGGTTGTCCAACAAGCCGCCCGTAGCCAACCACGACCACGCGCTTGCCGTGAATTTCAATGCCGTATTTTTCAAAAAGAGCTTTTATGGCTCCCGCAACCGGTGGAAGCGTTTTGTATTTCCCCACCTGAAAATCCCCTACAGCGCGCGCGGAAAGCACATCAACATCTTTTTCCGGCACAACCGCATTCAAAATCCCCTGCGTATCAATGCTCTCGGGAAGCGGCAGTTGAACAATCACTCCGTCATTTCGCGCTTCGTGAACTAAATCACGCATACGTTCACGAAGCTGGTTTGTAGTAATATCAGCCGGAAATTCGTAGCGGCGGGTCTCTGCCCCGATCTCGCGCGCAAATTTTTCTTTGAGCGAGACAAACTTTTCTGAAACTGCGTTTTCGCCAACCATCACAATGGCAAGCCGCGGCTTGTCTTGCATTTGCGCAATTTCTGTTTTGAGACGCGCTTTAATTTCTTCGGCAATCGGTTTCCCTTCAAGTAGAATCATGGCAGTGGAAACTTCCGCGCGAGCGCGAGAACATTTTTACGAATTTTTATCGGGGACGCCCCGCGGAGCGTTTCGTTAATAAACCCTGCAATAATTTTCATCTCGCGCTCGCGCATGCCGCGCGTTGTGAGCGCGGCAGTACCAACGCGAATGCCCGACGGATCAACAGGCGAGCGCGTATCAAACGGAATCGTATTTTTGTTTACAATAATACCGGCTTTCTCCAGCATCTCGCTTGCGCGCTTGCCACCAATGCCATTCGCGAATGTGTCCACCAAAAAAAGATGCGTATCAGTACCGCCTGAAACAACCCGCCAATTTAGGCGAGAAAGTTCGCCGGCAAGTATTTGCGCATTTTTAACAATCTGTTTCGTATACGCGCGAAACGCTGGCGTCGCCGCTTCCGCCAAGGCTACGGCGACCGAGGCAGTTTGATTTACGTGCGGCCCACCTTGCAAGCCCGGAAATACAGCGCGATCAATCGCACGCGCATATTTCTCACGCGAGAAAATTATTGCCGCGCGCGGACCGCGAAGCGTTTTGTGCGTGGTGGTCATCACAATATCCGCGTACGGGAATGGCAACGGATACACTCGCCCCGCCACAAGTCCCGCAAAATGCGACATGTCAACGAGCAAAATCGCGCCCACGGCATCGGCAATTTTCCTGAATTTTTTGAAATCAATAATGCGCGAATACGCGGTGAACCCAGCAACTATCATTTTCGGCTTTTCGCGTTTTGCGATGCGCAAAATCTCGTTGTAATCAAGCCGCTCGGTTTTTTTATCAACGCCATATGGCACTTGTTTCCAAAATTTGCCGGTCGCGCTCACTTTATATCCATGAGAAAGATGCCCGCCCATCGAAAGATCAAGCCCCATAATTTTTGCGCCGAGTGGCACAAGCGCCGTGTAAATTGCAAAATTTGCTGGAGTTCCAGAGTACGGCTGGACGTTAACATCCCACGCACTGTCTGAAAGTCCAAAAAGTTTCAGCGCGCGCGCTTGCGCAAGCCGCTCAATCTCGTCCACAATTTCGTTGCCGCCGTAATACCGCGCGCCCGGATACCCTTCGGCATATTTGTTTGTGAGCACGCTCCCCAGCGCCTCGCGCACGCCTCTAGACACATAATTTTCAGACGCAATCAAATTAATCACGCCAGTCTGGCGCTTTTCTTCTGCTGCGATAAGTTTTTTGATTGCACTGTCTTTCATTGGATTTTCTCGCCAAAAACTTCCTCGAGATGCGCTCGGCCAAGAACGCCATCGCGTAAAACCCTCGGCGGTGCAATAGTAAAATCAACCACCGTTGAAGTAATACTATCGGGCAAATCACCTGCGTCAATGATAAGATCAACGCCGTGCGAATCTCGAAAATCATGCATTACATCCTCAATTCTTGTATGCGCATTGCCGCCCGAGATATTCGCAGATGTAACCGCAAGCGGAGAGCCAAATGTTTTGATGAGGTCCACCAGCCATGGATAGTTAGGAATGCGTATACCAACACTCGCCCCTCCGCTTTGGCATGCGAAAACACCCGTAAATGCACCGGGCCAGACACGCAAAAGCGCGAGTTTGAATTTTTCATCAATTTTAACAATGCGCTCGGCCATGGAAATATCGGCAACCAAAAACGGGATGAGTTTTTTCTGGTCGCGCTGCTTGATGTGAAAAATTTTTTCTTTCGCCGCACCATTTACGGCATCACAGCCAATTCCGTATACCGTATCGGTCGGTACAATGATAATACCTCCGCGCCCGAGCACAACGCATGCGCGGGAAATAGCTTCGGGATGATCAATCGAAAGACGCTCAACCATCGTAGCCAGCAATCTCTATAACTTTTCGACGGCTTGTTCTACCTTGTATGATCGAAATGCGTCTTGCGGATACGCCAAAGTGATCGGCGACAAGTCGGCATACCGCGTCATTCGCCTTGCCGCCGTGCGCATGCGCGGTCGTGGAAACAATCAACTCACCGCTTCGTTCAACAACACTATTCTCGCGCGCTGCAGGTTTTACTTTTACATTTACTTTCATCGCCGCACTCACCTCACGCCATCCTCCGCTCCGCTTCTTCCGACAAGAGAAACCGATTAGCTTTCTCGAGATCCTGCGGGCACGTAACTGGCATCCAAAAACTCGATTGCACCACATACATAGGATGCGTATCCAACATTCTCCGTACCGCATCAGGAATATAATATTCTCCGTTTTTGTGAATCTCCGGAGGGTATTTGAATATATCCGTATCAAGCAACCAGGCACCAGAACTAACAAGGTTACTCTGGGGGTCTTGCGGTTTTTCAATAATATCAATTACCCTGTTGTGCTCATTCACATTGACAACGCCGTAGGGACGAGGATCTTCAACTTCTCCCACAAGCATTGCTCGAGGATAATCAAGTAGCTTTCGTATCCCCGCTCCTCCATGAAGATCATCCGCATATATAACGATGAACTGTTCTCCGTCTTTGAGAAATTCGCGCACACATTCAAGAGCTCTGTAGGTTCCCGTCGGTTTTTCCTGCCGCACATAATGCACGGGCCGCCCGAGAAACCGATTGCCGCAATACTCCAAAAACGTATCTCCGAGATATCCAACAACAAAAACAAACTCATCTACCTCATCAGGAATCCGCTTTAAAATATGCTCAATAAGCGGCTTTCCTGCGGCCGTTAAGAGCGCCTTATGACATACTTCCGTAAGCGGACGCATCCGGGTACCTTCGCCCGCCGCCAAAATGATTGCTTTCATAACTGAATCTCAATATTACCATATTTCTAATAAAAAGCAAGGGCGCGTGTATTTTAGTTCTGAAACGACACGGGTATCATGTAGGATTTATCGAGCGAGCGATCATCACTAGGGTTGCTGCGTTCAATAAGTAAAAAACCGTCTGCGACCGTTGGCATATCAAAGAGAAGCGTTACTTCAAAGGGAACAAAATCCTCCGTCATCCATTCATCTTGCGCGCGCGCAGTACCGCGGACCATTACCTCCCCGCGTCCGTTGAAAAGCGTAACGGGCATCTCCGCTTCAAAAAACCAAGAACCTCGCGCGCGGCCTGTAACGGTAAACGGACTCGAAACAGAACCGCCAATTGGAGGATTTGTAATCTCAATCTCATCAACCATATTTCCGGAATCAGACACAGGGGACACCGTGGCTCCATCCTCTGTTTGTTTTTTCTGGGGAGGCGATAAAAAGAAAAACATCACCACAACACTCAACAAAAGAACAAAAAACAAGCCGCCAATAATCTTACTTTTCATGATTACTATCTACCGTACATGCCGATAAATTGCGTTTCCGCAAGAATATGTCCGCGCATAGCTGTTTCAATTTCTTTTTTTGCCGACCGCTCATCAACGGCAAGTATCGCATCGAGCGCGTAGAGCTTAAACATGTATCGGTGCGGTTTTGAGCCGCGCGGAGGGCATGGACCGCCATATTTTTGATCGCCGAAACTTGTCATGCCTTGTATGGCGCCCACAGGCAGGGAGTTTTCCGCAATCACAGAAGTTTTAGGATCGATATTCCACACAACCCAATGATCCCATGTAATACCTCCGGTTGCATCAGGATCATCCATAATCAAAACCAAACTTTTTGCGCCGTCCGGCACGTCGGAGATATACAGCTCCGGATTTATATTCGCGCCGTCGCAGGTAAATTTCTGCGGGATCGACGCGCTATTGGAGTCGCTACCCATAAGCTCGTATAGATATAATAAGCTATAAAAGCTCCGGCAAGCAAGATCAAAACAGCAATCGCTACTTTCATTCATAAATTGTTACACAAAAGACAAAACTTTCAACATATCAACATATGCTAGAAGAACACCAATTTACACTTAACCGTTACTTTAGTACGATATATCGTACTAGATTTAAATACATAAAATACGCCAGACATTATCTATGCCGCATCTTTCTAAAAAATCTCTGCGCAGAAAAACATTTCATCGAGTATCGCGTGATCTTATTGCGATGATATCTGGTCTCGAGAGCCAGCGCGAGATTAAAACCTTTCTCACCGAGCTTTTGACACCGACCGAGCGCGTAATGCTCGCAAAGCGCCTAGCGATTATTTTTATGCTCAAGAAAAATTACAGTTTCGAAACTGTCTGGCGCACACTCAAAGTGAGTCCATCAACCGTCGCGCGTTTTTGGAAACAAACAAAAACTCATTCGTTCCACACAATCTCGCGCCGCATCAGCAACTCGCTGCTCGCCGGTATGCCACCCATGAATCCGCGCCAAGCCAAACGCCTCTATCCCTACAAACGTAAGCAAAAATCAAAATTACACCGCGAGTTTTAGTACGATATATCGTATTAAATACAAACTCGCCAAACGATCAAACTCCGGTTCTTCTCTTGACCTGAGTGATTCGTAGTGAGTGAAATCGAACCAGGTTGAAAGTTTAACAGCAAATTCTTAAAAAGAATCAAACCTCGCGGAGGACTACTCTCCGCTCTTTTCTTTTATCTCCTGCCCTTCTTCAAGCCATGTCCATCCATGCTCTTCATCCGGCATCCTATGTATCACTTCAGCTCTCCAGTCTTCTGGGAGTTTATCCTGCTGAATCGGAACCCCATCAAGAGTCCATGGCGTACCATCGCGGAAAACAGGCTGCAACACTCCAGGATTAACTTCCCTATAACGATATGCCACCACATGTCTCTCGGCCGGCGGACTTCCGTGTCGTGGACTGCCGTAGCCAGTGACCGTAGCCGAAACCTCCTGAATCCCCGGCTCTCCCCATTTACGCTCTTGTGGTGGCGTATCACCTTCAAATTTTTCTGGCATAGTTTTTATGATAGTTAGCTAATAAATATCCACAATAAAGTGGTATAGATTCTAACTTTAGGCTACTAGCAAAAAAAAAATTACAAGTCTGTTGTGGATAACTTTTATCAGCCGCTTGCCGCTCTTTTGCGCAAAAAAGTTGCCAAAAAGACAAGAGAGGAGAGTGGAATTTAATACGATATATCGTATTAAAAATCATTATGGCGCGGAGTTAAGGAACCTGCCGAAGTTAAACAACAATATTTATAAGCCGCTTTGGGACAAAAATAATTTTCTTTGGAGCTGTTCCCGAAAGCAAAGTTTTGACCTTCTCGCGCGCGAGCGCAAGCGAGCGCGCGGCTTCTTCGGTAATATCAATGGGTGCCTCAACCATATCGCGCACTTTGCCGTTGATTTGGATTACAAGCTCGAATGTTTCATCTTGAATCATTGCCGGATTATACTTTGGCCACGGCGCTTTGTGGATTGACTCTTTTGAACCACGCAGCTCAAAAATTTCTTCGGTAATGTGCGGTGCGAAAGGTGCAAGCATAAGCAAAAACGCAACATCCGCAAAACTACTTTGCGCCTTTTCCATTTGTGTAAGCAAAATCATAAGAGCCGAGATTGCCGTGTTGTACGAGAGCGATTCGATATCTTCCGAAACTTTTTTGACGGTTTTGTGCGTGAGGCGAACAGTTTCGGAGACGTCGTGGACATCCGATGTCCGTTGGACATCGGATGTCCTGGCACCGTTATAGTAATTCCAAACCCTGCCCAAAAACCGCGTGATGCCTCTGATGCCGTCATCGCGAAAATCTCCGTCCTCGGTAAGCGGCGACATAAACGCAAGATACATGCGCATGGCATCGGCGCCGTACGCCATAAAGTAATCATCCGGGTTCACCACGTTGCCGCGCGATTTTGACATTTTTGCTCCGTCTTTCGTGATTAACCCGTGCGCGCGAAATACGGAGATCGGATCTCCGTAAGAAGCTTTTGCAAAATCAACAAACTCCATGTCGTGCAGAGCCATCGAAAGAAACCTCACGTAGAGCAAATGCAAAACCGAATGCTCCGCACCTCCGATATACATGTGTACTGGCAGCCATCGTGAAATTCGCTC
>Ga0075976_115_pt1 | contig 53884 bp, 45 predicted proteins | sample RifGroA2_FD_68052 | JGI IMG/M metagenome (GOLD analysis project Ga0075976, IMG submission 68052) | Parcubacteria bacterium GW2011_GWA2_47_10b
GATCCAACGCGTTCAAATCCTCACGCAAGCGTAAATATTAATAAAGGGTATATGCCCGAGTTCGTATCAACTTTGTACAAGAGCGTCGCGTTCGGGCCCCTCAATATCAAACTCTTTGATACGAGACGGGAACAATACGACAGGATTTATTATCAGCTTGATCAACTACGCAACATACCGAAGCGCCCCGAGTCAACGTTTACTTTTGTCCACTTTAATATGTCTCCCTATGTGTTTGACGAGAACGGGGGTTTTCTTGTATTCAAACAGGGCGATGATACGAGGTTTGAAAGTTTGCTTGAAAAGTATCCTCAACAGGTTGCGTTTTTCAATAGAGAGGTGTTGAAGTTGATCGATTATATCCGCGAGACATCCGAAGGAGATTATGTTATTATCCTGCAGTCCGATCATGGCTCGCGTGTTTTCCCGGAGGAGGGAAAAACTTCGGTTGATGAGCTCGAAGATTTGGATATTAAAGAGCGCCTACGTAACTTGAGCGCGGTATATTTGCCTAAAAAGGATTCAAAAGATTTATACGAAAGCATGACAAATGTGAATATGCTTAGAGTGGTGTTTAATAATATCTTTGGTACGAATTATGAAATATTGCCGGACAGGAGTTACATCAATGTGCCTAGTGATCATTATAAATTTGTAGATGTTACAGAGCGGGCAAAATATGAGGATTAACAAAATTTTAAATTCTATTTTACATCCATTCCTGTTCGGTATATTTTTTGTACTTTTTCTCTATGCGCATAACGCGGACGAAGTACTTTTTACTGACACGATAAGCTCTTTTATTACTGTTTTTGTCAGTATTTTAATAATTGTGGCGCTTTTCTATATAATCTACCGCGATTGGCGGCGCGCAGCTCTTGTTACGTCACTTTTGGTTGTGCTTTTCTTTTCCTATGGGCATGTATTTGAATTGCGGGGGACAAACTATTGGACGAGACACCGGTATTTGCTTGGTGCGTACACGCTTATATTTTTAACGGGCGCTGTCATGGCATGGAGGTCAAGGCGAGACAATAGGGTTCTCACGCGCGCGCTGAATATTATTGCCCTGTTGCTTATTTTGAGTCCGCTTACAACGCTTGCACAATTTCAGTATCGCGTATGGAGAGTGGCTAAAAACGGCGGGGAGATAAAAAATATTCCCAAAATTGTATCGCCGCGAAAAGAACTGCCGCCCGATATTTACTATATTATGACTGATGCATACGCTGCTCCCGAGTCTCTCAAAGAGTTCTATAATTTTGATAATTCCGAATTTGTTGATTACTTGAGGGGACGCGGATTTTATATTGTTCCCAAATCTATCAGCAACCATTCTGGGACTATGTTGTCTCTTACGACTACTCTTAACATCGATCATCTGGAAAATTTGAGCCCCACGGGAGAAATTACGCTTGAAGCGCTTCGGCCGCGCGAACTTGTACAAGACAACCTTGTGGGCAGATTTCTTAAATCGCAGGGGTATACGTATATCCAGATGGGGTCTTTCTGGGAGGGTACATTCCACAATCCATACGCCGATGTCAACATAAACACCGGCGTGCTTCCGCAGTTTCCGATGTTGCTCTACAGTACAACTGCCGTCCATCCCTACACGTTTAATTTCGGAGTTTTTGATGATGATAAAATTCAATGGAAGCGCGTGAGAATGCAGTTTGATGCTCTCAAAAATATTCCGGACGATTATGATTCGCCGGTATTTGTTTTTGCGCATATTGGCATACCGAGAGGTCCTTTTGTTTTCAACGAGGATGGGTCCTTCCAGAGACCTGAACCGGAGATTAATGAGCCAGAACGCGCGGAGGCGGGCCTCAAAGGAGAGTATTTTGTTCGTGGTTATATAAAACAGGTGCAGTATGCCAACTTGGAGATTAAAAATATTGTCGATGCCCTGCTTGAAAAATCCGATCGCCCACCCATTATTATTGTGCAATCGGATCACGGATCGCGCATAAGCATTAAAAGGCGTTCGGAGACTAATGATGTTGACGACCTCTATGTGCGAGATCGCATGAGAAATTTTAGTGCCATACTTCTGCCTTCCGGCGGCGAGGAAGATTTGTACAATACCATTACGCCCATAAATACATTTCGCGTTATTTTTGACAGGTATTTTGGTACAAATCTTGGCCTGGTGCCGGACCGGGCAACTCTTGCTCTGCCCCGGGAGGGGAATGAAGATGAAGAGGACGACAAGGGCGAACACTATAATCTTCTTGATGTTACAGAGCGGGCGCGGCATGACTATTGATTCTATATTAAGACCGGCCGGGCGTTTTTTGCGCACAGATATACGCTATCTTGCCGCGGGTAGTTTTTGGTTGGGTATTGGAAAGGCGGTATCGGTACTTGTTGCGTTGGTGCTTTCTTTGCTTTACGCCCGGCTGATTGATAGGGAGGTGTACGGCGAGTATCGTTATATTTTGAGCGTACTGGGAACTCTTGGGATTTTTGCTATTCCGGGCGTTGCGACTGCAATTGTCCGTTCGGTCGCAAGGGGTTACGAAGGCACATTCCGTCGAGGCGGATTTCTCATATTTTTCTGCTCTTTTGGCATCACTCTAGTCGGACTCGGAGTTGCGTTTTGGTTTTATACACAAGATAAATATTCTTTGGCCGTATCGTTAGCGATCGCTTCTTTGGTCGTCCCGCTTGTAGAGGGGCTTGGCAACTGGAGGGCTTACTATGAAGGAAAACGTCTTTTTCGCGAAAAAACGGTTCTTAATATTTTCAGCTCCATTTTTTATGGCGCCTTCATGGTTGCCGGCATACTATTATTATCCAGCGGTCGGTTTACATTCTTTGGAAATGCGGTTGTTGTTCTTGTTCTGTCATATCTTATTGGGAATGCGATTCCGAATATTTTATTCTTTATAAGAGCAATGCGTTCGGTTCCGCGTGCGTCGGCTGTAGAGCCCGGATCCATGCGTTACGGTATGCATTTGAGCTTGCTGAATGCTCCCGCAACCGTGGCAAACTATCTTGATGCGCTTTTACTGCATGCTTTTATAGGTCCTGCTGCGCTTGCTGTATATTCTTTTGCCATTGCGCTTCCAGAACAACTTAAGAGCGTGTTTGCGATGTTTGCTACGGTTTCTTTTCCTAAGCTTTCTTCGAGCGTCGCTACTTCCAAAGGTAAATACGAAATTAAAAAAACCCTGCCAAGTAAAATTGCAAAAGCTACTTTTTTAACGGCAGGGATTGTCGCCGTGTATATTTTTGCGGCGCCGACACTCTATAATATTCTTTTCCCCGCGTATAAAGAGGCGGCTTTTCCCTCGCAGATATTTGCACTTTCTTTGATATTTTTTCCGGTAGGTGTCTTTGGTACGGCTCTCAAGGCGGAGGGCAATCTAAAAAAGATCTATTTGCATGAGTTGTCTATGCCGTTTATACAAATAGGTATGCTTGCGGTTTTAATTCCGCTTTATGGTCTTTGGGGCGCGGTACTTGCGCGCCTGTTTGCACGGATTGCAAATCATATTCTTGCATTTGTTTTATTTATTAGGTAACCCGATGACTTATGCATTTTACCAGATATGAAATGTATAAAAGTATATTCTCTGTGCTCAAGCTCCCGCTTTGCGGCGACATATTGGGTATAAGCGGCCTGAAATATTGGGTTGGATCAAAAAACTATAAGCCGCCGCAAAAAATTATTGATGATGGGGCGCGCATAACCCATGCAGATTATCCGCAAGTTAATATTCTTCAATTGCCGTATACTGCCAACTCCTTTGATTTTGTAATCTGCGACCAGGTGCTTGAGCATATCGAGGGCAATATTGAAAAAGCGGTGAGTGAAATACATCGGGTCTTGCGCCCCGGCGGCAAGGCAATTATAGCAACAGTTTTCATGAACCCTATACATTACGGGCCTAAAGACATGTGGCGCTTCTCTCCGGACGCGCTCCAGTATTTATGTAAAGATTTCTCGCGCGTTGTTACTTGTGACGGGTGGGGGAACCGCTTTGCGCATGCGTTGTTCTTGTTGTATCCGAGGTCGCGCGATTGGCAGATTCCGGAGCGCACGTTTAGCATTAAACACTACCTTGCAACCAAAAATGATCCGCTCTATCCGCAAGCGACATGGATAATAGCCGAGAAGTGACGGTTAGTATCGGCCTGCCGACATATAATCGGGCGCACTTGCTTTCTCGTGCTATAGAAAGTGTTTTAGCACAGAGTTTTACGGATTTTGAACTCATCGTTGTTGATGATGGATCTACTGATAATACGGAAGAGCTCGTAAAATCTTTTCAAGATAGGCGCATTCGATATCTAAAACACGAAAACAATCGGGGCTTAATGGCGAGCAGAAACACGGCACTTCGCGAATCGCACGGGAAGTATCTTGCGTTCCAAGATTCAGATGACTGGTGGCATCCCGATTTTTTGAAAGAAAGCGTCAGAATTTTTGACGAAGCCCCGAAAATGATCGGGTGCGTTTACTCGCGGATTGAGAAGAAATATATGAATGGAGAGTTGCTTGTATTACCAAAAGTCGGCGATTCTATAACTAATGGCAATTTACTATCGGATTTTTTGAGCGGCGGCTACCTAGTAACATTACAGGCAGTTGTCATGAAAAAACAGTGTTTGGATATGGTCGGTTATTTTGACGAAGATTTTCAGGTATTCGGTGATGCCGAATTCATTATTCGTTTTGCAGAGCATTACGAGTTTGCATTTAACCCAAATGTCCGCGCTTTTTTAGAGGTACAAGGGGATAGTATTTCGCGAAACAAAAAAAAACGTGTTGAGGCGCGTGAATTATTGTATCAAAAACACAAAAAATCCTTTGAGCGGTATCCTCATGCTCATGCAAGGTATGTTGCACACCTCGGTATGTCTTTGACAAGGCAAGGGGCACGCAGACGTGGCCTCGTGTATCTCCGTAGTGCCGTAAAATCTCGTCCGTGGCATCTTGGTTATTGGTTGCGATATTTAAAAATTGCATTACTGCTCGGATAAAACATTGTTGCATTGAAGTTGAATCAACAAATTTATATTACTCACATGGTTTGTGCTTGACTAAGTTTCTTATAGACTGTAGAATTTTCAGCATGTGCGCAAAACCATTATTTGATTAACTAGTATTATGATAAAACATCCTATCATTGAAGAGGATATAAAACGCATAGTGCATGTCTTGGGCGACGATGCGAAAGCGCTTGAGGGCAAAACACTTCTTATTAGTGGCGGAGGCGGTTTTTTGGGTTCGTATTGGATTGGTACAATTCATGCTCTCAACAAAACATTTGAAAAACCGTGTCGGGTAATTTCTATTGAGAACTACATTACGGGCTCGCGCGAAAATCTAGTTCATGATATTCACGATGACGCCATTATTTTTATAGAAGGGGATATTACAAAACCACTGGATCGCATTGAGGACGGGCTTGATTACATAGTACATGCTGCAGGCATTGCTTCGCCATTTTATTATAAAAAGTATCCGTTGGAGACCATAGAAGCTGCCGTTACTGGATCAAAGAATTTACTGGAGCTTGCGCGCAAGAAAAAACCGCAGAGCTTCCTTTTTTTTAGTTCAAGCGAAATTTATGGCGATCCAGACGACAAACACGTTCCGACTACAGAGACATATAAAGGTAATGTATCATGTGTTGGACCGCGAGCTTGTTATGACGAATCTAAACGTTTGAGTGAGACACTGTCCGCAATTTATCACGAGCGTTTCGGTGTGCCAGTAAAAATTGTGCGCCCGTTTAACGTTTATGGTCCAGGAATGAAAATTGATGACTACCGCGTATTCCCGTCATTTGCAAACCGTGGCTTGCATGGTCAATCTCTTCGAGTGTACGGTACAGGGAATCAGACTCGCACGTTTTGTTATATAAGTGATGCTATGATCGGATTTTTTAAAGCTCTTATCTTGGGTAAAAGCGGAGAGGCATATAATATTGGAATGGACGAGGAAGAAATTAGCATGGAGAAATTTGCAAATACTACTATGGCCGGTGTTATCGGTGGTGGCATTGCGACAGAATTTGTTGATTATCCAGATTCTTATCCTCCCGATGAGCCTCGCAGACGTTGCCCCGATCTTGCAAAAGCACGCAAGGAACTTGCTTATAGCCCAGTAGTTGGGTTGCAACACGGTGTTGAACGCACTATTCGGTGGTATAAAGATACCTATTCTTTGTAGGTGTTTTTAGAACGAGCGCCAAGCTTTTGTATTATCAACCGGCGGTAGTGAATGCGCCACCAAAGTATGTTTTTTAAGTATTGCCAAGAAGTCGCGATAAGTGCATTTGCGATAAAAGGTATTCCTAGTTTTCGTGGGCGCCAATTCACTTGTGTCTCTGCTACAGAGCCACCAAGATATTTGGTCTTGATCATCATTTCTGTATCTATAAAAAAATCTTTAGATTCCAAATTAAGTTTATTGAAAAAATCTCTTTTGACGACTTTTGGTTGTCCGTCAACATCCCAGCCGGGAAGAGCAAACATTACTTTGACCAATAGGTTGTATATTTTAACCAATGCTGTGCGAATAATGTCGTCGTCTTTTCTGGTACGGCGGGGTTTTACTATGTCCACATTTGTTTTTTCCATGACCTCATACGCTTTGAGCATATCTTTTGGGTCGGTTTGACCATCACCAACCACTAATATTACCAAATCATTTCGAGCTGCGTTAATGCCCGTAATAACAGCATTACCGTAACCTTTTTCCTTGAGAATTATGGGGCGAATGCGAGGATTTCTTCGAGATGCTTCCGCAAGAGCTACTTCGGTGCCGTCGGTAGAGCCATTGCTTATACAAATAATCTCATATGGAATAGCGGCGGCTTCAAGTGCACCGGCAATCTCTGAAGTAACGGGCTCTACATTTTCTTTTTCGTTGTACATACCAATGACCACTGAAAGAGATGTTCTCATATGATGGAGGTTACTCGTTTTTGTGCTTTACTGCAGCTGCTCTGATTCTTTCAATCAATTTCTGTACTTCTAGTCCTTCCTTGAATGAGGGAAACATCGGCTTATTACGTACGCAAGCACTAACAAACCGGGCAGCCAACTTTCTTACAATTTTAACTCTTGCGTCTTCATTTCTCCGGCCTCTATCTTTAAGTACCTTCAAATGTTTTACACCATCTTCGCTATATGTTTTGATTGTAAAATTGTCGACAAAACTATTTTTATTCTCAAGCACAACCACCCCGTTCTCGCACTGCAATATAATCTGGTGTCTTATAAGCCCGTGGCTATTACAGTTGATATGAGCATGTCCGGTAACATTATTCTCAAACTCAAGTACCATATCTATTCCGATCTCTGCGTTACCGATGCCCTCTTTAGAGCGGGTAAATACACTTTTTACATTTAAGATTTTCCCAGTGAAGTATTCGAGATAATATAATCCGTGCGAGAAATAGAAAGATAGCGCCCCACCACCCTCTTCCGTACTGGTTTTCCAAGACGAGATCTTATTTTTAACGTTGTAGCTAAGAAAATCCCAATTAACAGATATATGGTTTAATTCTCCAAACGCGCGGCGATCTATTAGTTCTTTTACTTTTTTCCATGCAGCAATTTCTGGAAAGATAAAATCGATTCCGTGAACTATTCGCTTTTTTTGTGCAAGCGAGAGAAGTTCTTGCGCTTGCGATACATTCACAGCCAAGGGCTTTTCCGCAAAGACGTGCAGACCTTTTTTAATCGCATATTTTGCTATTGTGTATTGAGCACGGGGCGTAACGGCAAGTGCAACCGCGTCGAGCTTTTCGTTCTTGAGGAGTGATTGCCAGTCGTGGTATATGTTTTTTAGTCCGACTTTTTTACAATATGTGACAAGCTGCTTTCTTTTTCTACCACAAATTGCTACAACATCGCAGTTTTTAATAGAGCGAAAGGCTGGCAGAAGACCGTATTGTCCAAAACCAGAGCCGATAATAGCGATTTTGAGCATATTTTACCCTACTACACTTTTACCTGAGAATTTTTAACGATTTTCAGGTCTGGCAGAGGAATAACAAAATCAGATTTGAGCCCCTCGGTCTTAAGTCGTTTCATAATTTCTTGTGCATAGTGCCAAGCAGTTAGAACAACGAAATCGGGTTGTTTGCGAAAGAGTTCTTTCTCGTCGATTATTGGAATATGCTTCCCCGGTAAGTATCTACCTTTTTTTAGTGAGGTTGGCTGTTCAGCTAAATATGCCAGTAATTCTTTGTCTACACCGTAATAATTAAGCAGGGTTGAAGATCGTGCCGGGCTTGACTTTCCCACTACATACTTGCCAGACTTTTTCGCCTTAATTAAAAAATCCATGAATTCGAGTCTGGCTTTTTTAACACGAACTGCAAATTCTTCGTAAGTTTTAAGTCTGGCGAGTCCGGCTTCTTTCTCTAATTTTAATAATTTGGCTACGTTGGGATTCACTTTTCTGCCTCTGCCTTTCGTGATATGCGCGCGAAGATTGCCTCCATATCTGCTTCCTCTTTCAGCGTTTGTCACAGTAAAATCATATTGTTTGAATAATTGCACGAGTGACCGTACCGAATACGTACGCAAGTGTTCGTGATACATTGTATCGAATTGACTATCACGAATTATGTCGAGAAGATAGTGTGTTTCTGAAATAAATACTCCATCATCTTCCAATAAATTATAAATACCCATAATTACCTCTCCAAGCGTTTGCATATGTGCAAACACATTCGTACTAGTAATAAGCGCCGCCTTTCCAAATTTCTTTTTTAGCTCATTCGATGTTTTAATGTCGAAAAATTTCTGAATCGTTCTAATGCCGTTAGCGTTGGCAATTTTTGCAATATTTGTTGGCTCAATACCAAGGATACGTAATCCTTCGCGTTTAAAACCACTCAATAGCGCGCCATCGCCCGAACCGATATCAATTACTAAGTCTTTTTTATCGAGTTTATATGCATCAATGAGAGAACGACTCATGTTTCTTTGGTAGTCCGCGAGAGGTTTAGTAATGCCACTCAGATAGGGATATCCTGGGTGATATACTTCTTTTCCGTTCACGCAATAGTCTAGCTGTACGCAGGTACAGTTACCGCACCACATCATGCGGAGTGGGTAAGTTTTTTCTGGCTCGTCCAACATTTCTTTTGTTGGTAGTGTATCGGCTAGTGGTTGGTGCCCCAAATCCAAAATTAAATGTAATTTTGGCAAGTTGCATATTTGGCAACGAGAAATATGCCCTGTTTTTATAAAATGATGTCTAGGATATGCTGTGTTCATATTTCTATATTGTATTATATTACTTTGATTAAGACAAGACTTGGCGACTTGTCTAGTACAATTGATTGTGTTTACGAAGTGAGAATGCTATAAAAAAACTATGCGAAAAGACGCGTCCTCTCAATACTTGACTCCCGCGGAGATTTCAAAACTTTTTTTGAGGCTGTATCCGAACGCCAGGGGGTTTGCAAAATTCGTTCTCCGGTGGCGACCACGTATTACTCCTATAGAAGAGGTATTCAGGCGCGTACCACCAGCAGATCGGGTTGTAGAGATGGGATGTGGCAGAGGTATGTTATCGGTCCTACTTTCCGTGAGCGGTAGGGTAAAAAACATTCTTGGAATTGATGTTTCCGAAAGCGCTATCAGCGTTGCTAAAGACGCTGCACGTACGCTCAATACTGGTATTGATTTCTGCCACGTATCTTCATTTGCCGATTGGCCGCAAGATACTTTTGATGTCGTTCTTTGTATTGACACATTACATCATATTCCGCCAGAAGAGCAAAGGGAATTTATGCGACGCCTGGGTGGTCTTTGTGCTCATGGCGGCACATTGATTCTTGAAGATATCCCGCCATTTCCGTGGTGGAGGCGTTGTATCAACACACTCCACGATCTTGTGATATCAAAACAGCTTGTACATTATCGTCATCCCAAGGAGATTGCTGAATGGTTCCAATCAGAGGGGTTTGCTATATCCGAAGAGATTCTGTTTGCTAGATTATGGTACGGATACTATTTATTTGTGGCCAGAAAAGAATAGGCTTCTCGATTTTGGAAAACACTGGTCTGTGACCGATATGTCACAATTTGTATATGAATATTTCGTTGTTTTGGAAAACAATATCTTTATCTAACTGCAATTTTCTTTCGGAGAAAATATAGTCAACTTTGTATTCTTTTTGTATGATATTTAAAGTTGTGATGTCTTTTCGTAATTCACGAACGAGATCTTGTCTTCTTTTCCAATCAAATGCTATAGATCGCATTGGCTCGTAGGGAGGCGCCGCATCTTTAAGTGTCGTAAAAATAGGACGAAAGCAAGCGAGACGAAACTCCGTTGGCTCTCCAGTTTCAAAAGAGAATGGCTCCAAGATAAAGACGCTTGTTTTATCAGTATTTGTTTGTACCCAATTACATGCCTCCATGTATGGCGTATTTTGGTAAAAATATGGGTAGATGGTGAAGTTGCTTAGATAAAATATCGGCGAGAATAGAAAGACTGGGAGTATCAGTGTAACACTGTAAATATTTATAGATGAAGAGGACAGTTTAGCGCGATTGTACATTATAGCAATCGTAGCTCCACCAATACTGATTGCATGAAAAAAAACGAGAGCCGATATGTCTTTATATGACAGCGCTTTTGATACTGCAAGAAGATACCCAGAAAGAAAGATTAGTGTGGCGGCTACAATAATAAATTTCCTTTTTTTATTAAACCAAGAGTATTTGCTGCAACAAAAAAGAACAGCGAGTGCAGGAACAAATAAAACAAACGGTTCGCGTAGAAAGACGAAACTTTCTTTGAGAGTAAACCAAAGCAAGATTGCCCAAAGCAAGGAGTTTTCCATTACGTGCCCTCTTTTATTTTCAGAATGCCAAAGCGTGAACTTGCCGATGAGCAATGCAACAAATATAACCATAACTATAAGGCTTCGTTGAAGCTGGAGTCTGATGATACTGTGTAATAAGATAAATTCTCCAATGGCAGCAACAATTAGCAAGAAAAATGGAATTGCAATGAGCGTGTATAGGTAAAAACGGTTTCTTTCCTCATGGACTATCTTTTTGAGCGAAGAGAGTAGTATTGTGCTCAGTAGTGTCCAGCATGCGATGGAGATATAAGCCTCTTTGTTCCAGAAAGCAAAAAAGGCGCTCGGAAGTCGAAACTTTGAAAGTTCTTTCCACTCCGAATCCATAAAAAGGAAAAAGTTTCCAGCAGCATCATCCTGTCTTAGAAATATAAAAGCGCCTATGAATATTAGTGGAAGTATGATAAAAAGTATTTTTTTTACTAAACTAAGTTTCTCGAAGGCTGTTGCAATGCAGTAGAACAAAAGAAAGGGGAATGCAGTGAAGGGATGGAGAGCATACGTCAAGAAGAGAGTTGCAATTGAAAGAATGCGCCATCCCGAAAATAAAAAAAGGAGCGAGAATAGACCGAGCGGTAGAGTGATTGATCTATAGCTGAATGCCCCTTCTACTGTGGAGCTCCCCACGCCTGGTACGATGAAAGCGACTATAAAAAAAATTAGGGAGAAAAGGGCGTAGGACCGATCTTGGGTAAAGTGTTTGGCGAGCAGGAAAAGCGCAACGAAAAATAGTGCGCGCGAGATCGCACTCAGTATAAAAAGAAGCCAGAAGATATCTACTCCAAGTTTGATGAAAAATGCGAGAAAGTCTATAAAGAGAGTTGATTCCGCAAATTGAATTTTGTACCACACAAGGTCATTTTGGAAAAGCGACTGGTCGAGTTTGTTGAATAGAGAGGGCAAAAATACTGGCTGATCGGCGACGAAAACTTGATAGCCCGGTGTGACTATAAGCGAAAAAATAGTGATCGCCACAATGAAAAGCGGTGTAAAATACCATTCGTTTATCAAACTTTTTAGTTTCGTGTTAGTATTCGATAACATCCTTGCCGCTCATTATTTCTACGTTTTCTACGCCAGGGGTTTTCCTAAGCGTTTCAACAAGCAATGGGGCATCTGCCGGATTTTTAAGCTGTATTCCGAGAGTATACTCAAAATCTTCTTCTCCGAGGGTTTTTATATTTAATATGTTGTTGGCTTTAAGCAGGTCATGCCACGAGTTTTTGATTGTGGGTGAAAACGGTTTGTGTGCAAGAATTACCGCAATATGCCCACCGCGCGCGACCGATCCGAAGTTAAAGCGATTTAGAAGAAGGATGGCAGCAGAAATAAAAATTGTCCCCAATAGCCCAACAACATAATTATTTGTGCCTATGGCTACGCCGATTGCAAGTGAGAAGAAGACAAAGGCTATATCGCGCGTTTCTTTTACTATTGTGCGAAAGCGTATTAAGGAAAATGCGCCAAGTAGCGCGAACGCACCAACAATGTTTTCTGTAACCACCATCATGATGAGCGATGCAATCACTCCCATCAAAATAATTGTCGAGACAAACGATTGTGAGTAGGAAAGCGTACGGTGTGTTCTTCGGTACACCCACGCGATCGCAAGTTCAAGTACGAAGACGAAGACGAGATTTATGATTATAATCGCGGCGTTTGTTTCTGTCTCTGCGAGAAAAAGAAATTGGTCAAGCATGATAGTAAGAAGGATACATAAAAGTTAGAAATTGGTCAAATTACCGGGGGATTGGATGATAACGGTATAAGGACTCGATCGACCTCCCGTATTTTGAAAACGCGCTCCGGGAGATATGAAATTCACCCTGAATTTTTCGAAACCAATAAGGAAGGGCGTGAGAAAATTTTACTTCCATGATGGTTTCGCCGCGCGTAACGGGTTGCATAAAACATTGATTTTCCAAGTCGCGCGATTTACACGTTTCGATGTGTGAATCAAACGTGATGCGCAGGTTTTGTTGGTGCGGATATACCAGTGGTTCCCGTACGTAGCGGACGATGGCGACCGGGCGCATGGATTGTGCCATCAAGGGGAGAAATACCGGATGATTCTTCACGGTTTCGAGAAAGTCGCCATGGATGATTCGGGCGTATTCTTGATGCGTCAGGGGAGCGCGTATTTTTGAGATGAGCATTTCATGTTTTGATTTTTTTTCAAGCCAGATTTCTTTCGTATTTTCTGTTAGACGCGGCTCGTAGATCCGGATTCTGATTTTCTTTCTTTGAAGAAAGCCGCCTGCCTTGTCGGAATAATCGCCCATTGTTGGCGAATCGAAGTAAAGACTCGTGACCGCGTAGTTCTGGGAAAGGTGGCGCTTCGCGCTTGGGTCGTGTTCCATGCCGTGCGCGAAAAGCATCGCACGAATTGCCCACGCGGTATTGCGATCGAGAATATATTTGAATTCATATCGGCGAAATGCTTGTTCCATAGATTATTTTGAAAGAATAGAGTCAAAGGCAGAAATAGTCGAGGGTGGGAATGTCATACCGTTTACAACTGCAGAACTTCCTCCCGAGAGTTGTGTGTGGGTAAATACACTCTCTTGCGGTGTATCAACGAGTGCGAACGTGCCCCAGGGCACCCACGTGCTCGCTGCACGTATAACGATGGGAGAGTCCTGTTTTCCGCGCGCTTCGATGGGGCTGTATGAGATGAAAGACACATTCTCGTCCATAAAAATTTCTGTGCCCGGCTGGATGATAAGAATAAAGCCCTTGGGAACGATGATATTTTTACGGAATAAAATCTTACCGGGCCCAATGCCGATTTTGTTGCTGCCGAGAGAATAAAATTGCGGGTAAGACGCCCGGAATTCTTCCGGTGTCGCCGAGATTGCATCGAACGAAGAAAAGTCGTAGGTGCTGCGATTTGCTCCGCCCAGCGGATAGGTCTCTTCTGCGAAAAGAAGCGGAAGTTCACCTCGTTCGTCAAACCATCGCGTTATCTTTTCAAAATTTGTGATTATATGACCACGATGTTCTCGGTATGCTCTAAAAAATTCATAGGTTGGCGGAAGTTTTGCGGAATCTGCCATGATATCTTTCTCGATACTTTTTGTTGTCTGATCGTAAACCGCCAGATCATCTTCGAGATTCGCAGCGTCTTTGACGTATGCCCGGGCTCGTTTTTCAAATTCTTTTCTAAACGGCTCGTGCGACATGATACGGTTGAGTAACCGGTTATGGGCGACCTCGAACGTATCGCCAAGTTCCCACGAAAACATGTCATATGCAATTGGCTCAAACATGCCGCGCGACGGGTCAAAATAGAAATTCAAATTGCCTGTGTTCTTGGAGTGACGGTTGCGCGCGACGAGCGACTCAAGCGCCCAACCGTAATAGGCATCCATGTCAAGTATTGCGGGAATGCGGCGCGCGAATTCTTCATCTGATGTTTCTGAAACAACATACAAAAAATATGCAAGCGCCGCATCATTGCTCGTGTCAAGCGGGTTGATGCGCCTTTGCCATTTGTCGATTGCATCGAGATGCTCAAATAGACTCCAAAGTTTTTTCCGTTCATTATGAGTTTTACAAATTCGAGGTCCGGCGTTAAGACTCCGAACTTTTTCGCGCGGTGAGCTTCTAAAAATTCTGATGCCCACCGGCGGTCTTCCGGAATGAAAAGCCGGAGCGACGCATGGCCGTCCAGTGTCGTACTGTTCGTGAAATTTATGTTCCACGATTTCTTTATGGCGCTCCAGTGGTTCGGCAAAAGGCCCCTGTTGCGCACTCGTACTTCCGCATCGACCGTTCCATATTGGAACCTTCCCAACACGGTATCTTTGCCTTCTTCCGCAAGGAGCGGTTTGCCGCCAACGAGTTGGGGAAGCGAATTCAAAAGGGTCTGCATATCTTTACGACTCAATGTCAGGCGGTAGGTGGGAAGGTTGGAAGCGTGAAAAATCGTTCGGGGGAGATAGTAAAAATCAGAGATCTTTTTTATTGATCTCCATGTTGGTGAAAAATGGCGTGCAATGGCGTTTGGATTCTGGTAAATAATATCGAGGCGTCCAGAAATATTGCGATTTTGCATAAATCGGTATGCGGCCGCGATTGCGAGAAAAACAGCCAAGCTTACGAAAAGTTTACTTTTCATGGATTTGAACCGACGAGAACTCGTCAGTTGTTACTTTTTCTTTGTTGTCTTGAAAAATGCTGTTTATAATTTCAGCGGTTCCTCCGGCTACAAAATATGGTTTTTTGCGATACAGGCCGATGCCAACTTTATTTTCCTTAAACGATGAGTTTGAAATTATGGCATGAGAACGGTCTTTTACTGCGACACCGAAAAAGCAGCGCGTGACTGTAATATTCTTGATTTGTGGATTTGAAGCCTCACCGACGCTTACTCCCTTATCACCGCAGTCGGTTACGGTGCTGTCTCTAATAGTCATTTCTGAAAAGCTTAAGTCCATTGCGTCTCCCCCTGTTTCGCGGAATATATTATTCTCGAAAATCGAGTCCTCGCCGCGCGCGAAATCAATATCAATCGCGTCCATTGAGTTTTGGGAAAAAGTTGAGTTTCGGATAATTCCTTTTGCGCTTTGAATATGGATGCCGTCGTCAGCGCCCGCGCGCGCGACACTTCCGTTTGTAAACTCAATGTCAGCATCGTGAAAAGAAAGTGTGCCGCTAAAGTAAATTCCATTGATTGTGTCGTCTTTGCCTCCGTCAGCGTATACATAATTGAAGTGGTTTTCCCCGTCGGTATTTACTGCGGCGAAAACACCCCAGGGAATATTGTAAACAAGTCTCCCGATTCGTATGGGTGATTGTGCGGTACCGCGCGCTTCAATGGGACTGTATGAGATGAGGGATACCCCCGGCGCGAACTGAAGAGTTGAACCGGGTTCTATAACAAGGCGCTGTCCTTTTGGCACGATAACATCGCGCGCAAAGATATGTGTGCCCGCGGAGAGTATAATCGTATTGTTTTCTTTTCCAGCCCGGAACTGCAGATTTCGCGCGAGGAACTCGTCGCGCGTCGCGAAGGTTGAAATGAACGAAACAAAAAGATTTTTCTGAAACGGTCGGCGGGCGAGCGGATACGTTTCTTCTGCGAACTTGAAGTTTAGCCCGCCATCGGAATCAACCATTTTTTTGAGCGCTTGGAAGTTGTGCTCTACGATTTCCCGTTCGCTCTGGATCAGGCGAAATACCTCAAAGGAGGTTTGCACTTTTTTTGTGTCGTCCATGATCGCTCCGGTAATGGTTTTTTTGGTCTCATCATAAAATGCGAGATCGCTTTCAAGATTTGCCGGATTTGAGACGTAGTCGCGAACCAAAGCTGTAAATTCTGCACGGAAGCGGGGGATCTGCATCGCGCGGTTTACGAGGCGGGTTTTCGAAAGGTCAATGGGCCCGTCGATTCTTGCGAGCGCGGTGTCAAACGACACCGGTTCAAGTTTTCCGTCCGCGCTGTTGAAGTAAACATTTTGGTTTGCGATATTTCCTTGATGGGTGCTGTTGGAAAGAGTTGCGACGAGCATCCATCGATAGAATTTTGGAAGGTTGAGGCTATGAGGCAGGGCTTGCTCAAATTCTTCGTCGGATGCATTTTCGACCAGTTCCAGAAAATATGCGAGCGCTTCATATTCGTGTCCGGGCCTGTTGGGGTCAAAGCGGTTTTCCCATAGATCGATTGAGGATGCGCGATAGAGATCGACGCCGGTGGTAGAAACGTTCTCGTTTGCGAAGATGGGGCCAATGGGATGTTTGTTCCGTTCCAAGAAATATTCTTCCCATCCTTCGATAAGATAATAGATGCCGGCGTCGACTTTATCGACGGCTATCCATGCGTATGAAATTTCGGGCGTGAGCAGGCCGAATTTTTTTGCCCGATACTCGTTCAGTTTTGCGAGTACCCAACCTTTGTCTTCTGGAAGGAAGAAGCGGTATACCGTTCGCGCGCCGAGAGGGGATTCGTCGGGAAGATTAATTTGCCATGATTTTTTGACCGCGTTCCAATGATTTGGCGAAACACCCCGATAACGAACCCGCGCATCATCGGTGAAGTAGTTGTCGGAGCGGAACTCTGCTTTTGCTGATTGTTTGAATTCTTCAGTAAGCCGATTCTCGCGCGGATAGTTTGGAAGGTTATCAATAAGACGAGCGCGATCGCTTGCCGATAGCGTTATATGATATATGGGGAGGTCGGATGATCTAAAAGTTGAGGCGAGAATATACGGAACATCGAGGATCTTTTTTAGCGACCGCCATGTTGGCGCGAAATGCCGAATGAGCGGATTCGGGTTTGAAGCAATAAGGTCAAGCCGCCCGGAAAGCCGTATTCCGAGAACAAAAAAAAGCACAGTCAGTACTGTTCCTGTTACTAAAATGCGTCGTATCATCGGATAAAAATATCATAAAAAAGCTGATAAATCAATATGCAGGAATGGTTCTTGCATGTAGAATATAACTATGCGAAAGGAGGTTGTTGCTATAAGTAGTATTCTCGTTGCGGCGCTTATAGCAGCTCTCGTGCATGCGATAGTTCTTGGCAATCTCTCGCAAATTTTTGAGACGGTTGAAAATACCACGAATCAGACAGTTTCTCCTAAAAGCACATTTATCGGCCCCGCGTTGAGTTTGGTTCGTACCGGATCGCTTGGTTCTGGGGGCAAGCATATAGGTTTTGTCCAAAGAGGGCCCGGATATGCCGTAGCCCTTGGCGGAGCTTTTTTTCTTCTCGGCGAACGCATGGTCGCGATTTTTTTGGTGAACCTGTTTTCTCTTCTGCTTACAATATTTTTTCTTTGGCGTATAAGCGCGCGTTTTCTTTCCGGATTGTGGCAGTACGCGCCGCCTTTTATGCTTGCGCTCTTTTGGGAAGCGTCGGCGTTTGTGTGGCTCGGAAGTTACGAGCTTTTTACGATGGCAATCGCGACTTTTGCGGTATTTAGTTTTTTGAAATACCACGAAACGCGCCATTACGGGTGGCTTGCGCTGTCTTCGTTTCTTCTTGCGTTTTGGGTTTTAGAACGTCCTCTATTACTGTACTTTGTTCCGATTGCTTTTTTCCTGCCTGTTTTGTGGAATAGAAAAGTTTTTTCGTTCGGAAAACTTATTTTTCATCTCGGTGTGTTTACTATTATCGTTGTTGTGATTATCGGCACATGGTCGTTTCGCAATCATATTGTTATCGGTACCTGGCAGCTTGGCTCGGGCGGCCACATTCTTTTGCGGCGGGCAACGCAACTTGATTTCTCAACCCGGGAGGTTATCTCGATGTATCTTAGTTATGCGTTTGGGGATTTAATCGGGGGTGTTCTCTATGACGGTTTTCCTAAAGACAAAGAACCGCGCTATTGGGATGCGGGTGTTGAAAAAAGGATTGACGAAACACGCGACCGCGGTGGATCCCTTATCGAACTTGACCGCGTTATGTATCAGGACGCTCTCAATAAGATAAAAGAGAAACCGTTGAAATTCTTTGTCACGGGGTTTGCCGGAGTTTTCCGGCTCAATTCTCCGATGAATTACAATACTCTCGAACTGATGCGTGTCCTTGCGGGGGATAATAGGTCTTTCCCAAAAGGTCTTCGCATTCTTCTCGTGCTCGGTGTGCGTCTTTTATGGTATGGTTTTCTCGCAGTTGTCTCCATCGCTTTTATTTGGCACGCACGCGATCTTAAAGCATGGGGCCTTATTCTCGGCGTCATTTTATACTACAACATCATGTATTCGCTCTTGACTCACGCGGAGGTTCGGTATATTCTTACTGTTATGCCATTTTATTTTCTTCTGTGTGCAGAAGGCCTTTATCTTATCAGCGGTGGGTATAGAACACACGATAAAATATGATTCTCGTGCGCGCGCCATTACGGATAAGTTTTATCGGAGGGGGTACCGATCTTCCCGGTTTTTATCGTAAATATCCGGGGCGAGTTATCTCGACGACCATCGATAAATTTGTTTATCTTGTCATTAAACCAACGAAGCTCGTTAACAGGTTTATTGTAAAATATCAAAAGACTGAAGTTGCAAAACACCCGAGTGAACTTCAGCATTCGCGCATCCGCGCTGCTCTTCTCCATATGAATATTACGGATGAGGGGGTTGAGATTGGTTCGTTTGCCGATATACCAGCCAAAAGCGGGCTTGGATCTTCATCAAGCTTTTCCGTGGCGCTTATGAAAGGACTTAATACTTATGTGGGAAAAAAGATCAGCAAGTACGAGGCGGCGAACGCGGCAGCGAATCTTGAGATTGATCTTTTAAAAGAGCCGATTGGAAAACAAGACCAGTTTATCGCGTCGTTCGGCGGTTTCAACACACTCCAGTTTAATAGCGATGAATCGGTTGATGTTACACCCGTATACCTGGACTATAAAAAACGGGCGGCGCTTGAAGATCACCTCTTGGTATTTTTTACGGGCATCACGCGCGATGCTTCCAGTGTTTTGGCGAACCAAAGCGCCCTGGTGCCTGAAAAATTTGAAATCTATAAAAAAATGAGTGATTCCGTCATGGATTTTAAAAAAGTGTTGCTCGCGGGCGACATTCGCGCTATGGCCCTTATGCTCCACGAGGGGTGGGAGCGGAAAAAACAACTTTCTGCAAATGTTTCAAGCTCGGTCATCGATGCGCTCTATAGTGAAGGGGTGAAGGCGGGTGCATGGGGCGGGAAAATTGCGGGAGCCGGTGGTGGCGGATGTTTGGTATTTCTTACGCACCCCAGTGAAAAAGACAGTGTTCGCAGAGCGCTCAAAAAACGCGCGGAAGAATTCGGTCTGGGCGATTTTCAGGAAATTCCCACTCGGTTTACTCAATCGGGTACTGACATCTTGTTTAATAGCCATAACGCACTCGTGTCATAATCACAAATGGAAGCATATATCAAGAATCTTTTCAGTGAAGTGCGCGATGTTATTGATACGCTGCCCCTTGATGAGATTGCAAAGGCGATTCATTACATTCAGGCAACCTATGAAAATGACGGCCGAATTTATATATTTGGCAACGGGGGGTCGTTGGCGCTTGCAACTCACTGGGTCAGCGATTTTAACAAGACTGTTTTTAGTCATAATCTCAAAAGCCATCCGAGGCGATTTCAAGCCATTCGCGTGCCGACAACAGAAGAAGAAATGTCAGCATGGGCTAATGACGAGGGGTATGAAATGGTCTTCCTTGGTCCTTTACAGAATTATCTCCGCGAAAGCGATTGTATCATTGCAATATCAAGTTCGGGCAACTCGCAGAATATTATCAAGGCAGTCGAGTTTGCTTGTAAAAACCATGTGCCCGTGATTGGTCTTTCTGGTTTTGACGGTGGAAAGTTAAACCAACTTGCTGATGCAAAGGTTTTTGTAAGGACAGATGCGGGGAGGTATGACATTGTGGAAGGCATTCATGGGGTTATTCTCCATATGATCATTAAATATTTTCAGGATTATTTTGATCACGTCGGCGGAAAGGACGCATCATGATTTCGATAATTATTCCCATTTTTAATGAGGAGGATACGGTTCAAGAGCTCCATCGGCGCATTATGGAAACGATGTCTCGTGCGGGGGAGGAATTTGAAGTCATCGCGGTTAATGATGGTTCGAACGACCAGACGCGCGAAAGACTGCTTTCCTGTGCGCCGCTCACGCTTATATCATTTGTATATCGCATGGGACAGTCGGCCGCTATCGACGCGGGCTTACATGCCGCGAGTGGGGATACTATTGTAACCATTGACGCGGATTTGCAGAATGCGCCGGAAGATATACCAAAGCTCCTTGAGAAAATGAATGAGGGTTATGATTTTGTCGGGGGGTTGAGAGAGCAAAGAGATGATACGTTGAGTAGGAAAGTTTTCTCGCGTTTTGCGAATTGGGTGACCAGGAAGATGACAGGTTTGCCGCTTAAAGACTATGGATGCGCCCTGCGTGCGTTTCGCAAAGATTTTATCCGCGATGTGCATCTCTATGGCGTTATGCACGTTTTTCTGGCTGTTATATTTGCCGCCCGGGGAGCGCGAATTACAGAAATTCCGGTTCGGCATTCCGCGCGCAAAGGCGGAAAGTCAAAATACACGATTTTTCATATCGCAACCGATATTGCGGATTTGCTCGTCATCCAGTTTTTGTATCGTTACGTGTTGCGTCCGCTGACATTTTTTGGCGGCTGGGCGATTGTGAGCGCAATAATCGGTTTTCTTTTTGCTGGAGCGGCGATTGTATTAAAATTACTGGGCCTTTTTCATTTTACCCAGACGCCTTTTCCGATCATTGCCGTGCTTTTTATCATCCTCGGTTTTTTACTTTTTATGCTCGGTTTTATCGCAGAAATTCTATTGCGCATTTATTATGAAGGCCGCAAAGAAACCCCGTATAAAATCAAGGAGGTCCTAAAGCGGTAAGAAGTTTTTGGTGCTCGTCAAATTCTTTTGTTTTGTCGCGCGGATCGTTGTTGTTTGAGATACATAAGTGTTGTCGTTGCGAAAATTAGGTAGAGAGGCCAGACAGGAATAATATAGCGGGCTTCATTATGCGAAAAAAATCCATTCATTCCGTTGTATAAAATAATCCAAAGCGCGAACATCCCGTAGGTTTGCCAATTTTTCCGCTCTTTAAGAATCCCCGTGAGTACAAAAGCCAGAAAGCCGTACCACAATACGCGGAGGGCAACTAACGTTGTGATTTTGAGCGCGTAGGGTATATCTGGATGTGACTTGCGAGAAAACATATGGATGATTGCGTTTCCTTTGTGGTTCATTGGCGCGTTCTGGCGGAGAATTCCCGTAATGCCGGCAACGATAAATTTTGCTGGATTTTTTAAGATTCGTTCTTTCGCGCGCGCGGTGAAGAGTAGTTCTTTTTCGGCCTCGGTATATCCTTTGGCGTCAAGCGCGAAATTTTCTCGCGCTACCGGGTCAATATAGTAGTAAGGATCCGGATTGTCTGAATATCCGGGAATGATACTGTCCGCGACAATGTCCCCTGCGAGCCCTGCCGTGAATGAGGCGAAAATGCGCTTCCAAGGTGCTGTTGCTTCGCGTGATTTAAATTCAAGTATCATGGCGCCGCTTTGGATTTGGTATGAGTTGAATTTTTTGGCGCCTCGCGCTATCCAGCCGCCGACGATGACCGCGGGTATGAGTACGAGAAATACTGTGGCGAGTGCCGCCCCGCGAGCGCGGGGAAATATAAAGTATGCCCTCACGGCGAAGAGAAGTATTATGAATGGCATAAACGCAAGCGCGACGGGTTTTATGAGCAGAAACCAAGAGAGTGCTCCCCCCGTTCCAATAGTAAAAGAGATACGTCGTGACGAAAGACATCGTTCAAAACACCACAGCGCGAGGAGCAGGAGAAAAAGCGAAAGGATTTCGGGAATTACTTTTGTTACCGAGAGTGCCGCGAACCATGACAGCGCAAGCAAAAGAGGAGGTACGAGCCGATAGGGGTATGGAAAGAGATATGAAACGAGCGACCAAAGAAGAATAATGGAGAGCATGAAAAGGGCACCCTGTGCCGCATAGACAATAAGCGGAGATGGGGTAATAAAGCGGTAGAGAATTGCAAGAAATGCCGGATATCCCGGAGCTCGCCGGAATGAACTTATTTCCTCTCGATAGGTCCCGTCTTTTGCAAGCTGTAAAGCGAGCATATTGTATGTTTCCTGGTCATCTTGAAAATCGGTGAATTGTGTCTTGCGCCATGTCCCATCAACGATGCCCATGAAGATGACCGAGAGAGTCCCAAGCAGAATAACTCCCGTGATAAGATAGTATTCTTTTTTCTGGTTCATGGTTTCTTTCTTGCAACGGCGAAAAGCGAAACGCCAACGGGTGAGTCAAAACCTTTCGCGAGTATTTTATTTTCTAAAACAAGCACTCTTTTCAAAAAACGGTTCAGTAGTCTCGGAAGTTCGTAGATGTGGTCGCCCGGCTCATGTTTACCGCGGTGGAAGATACGATCTTTTAATTTTATGAGAAGAATGATCGTCGCTATCGGTAGGAAAAGAAAGATATTCCACCACGAGCATCGTTCAACATGGAATCCATTTTTCTGTAGAACGCGTGAAAGGTGAGCGCGGTTTTTGTATCTTCGCACATGGTGCGCCAGCATATCGTTTTCCCCCCAAAGATACAGATGCCCGGGAACAAAAACAATGAGGGTGCCGCCCGGTTTTAAAATCCTGTTCCATTCTGTCAACGCGTCGCTTTCATTTTCAATGTGCTCCAAAATATCTGATGCAATAACTACATCGAATTTTCCATCAGTATATTTGGTGCCGCGCGCGTCCCCGAGCATTACTTGAGACAACCCTTGTTGGCGCGCATGCTCGACGCAGAGTGGATCAAAGTCAATGCCGAAAAGTGAACGAAATCCCACGGCTTGGAGATCGCTTAACAAATATCCGCCTCCCGTACCGATATCAAGTACTGTACTCGACCGCGGGATGTGGGAGAGGAGGCGTACGATGCAATCACGTCTGCCGGTGTGCCACCAATAATTTTTTTCTATGCGGAGCCGCTTTATTTGATATTGGGTATCCATGAAATATTTAGTATAGCATTTTCTGCTCGTGGTTGTTGAGGTTTTGGTAAGTATTGCGTTGATTTTTGCTTTTGAAAAGAGTAGAATTCGCGGTACAAAATAGAAGCTATGGAAAAGGATCGCGCGCTTTTTTGGGGAATCGCGGGCACAAAAATAATACTTCTGGCGCTTTTTGTTTTGTTCTTTGGAACATCGGCCCTTGTCTGGAGCGACTCAACGACGTTCCTCCGTTTGGGGCGCGGTATTTTTATGGGACAGGGATTTGTATACACGCAGGAGGGTTCGCTCGAGTTTATCCCAGCAACAACACGCACGCCACTCTATTCGGTCTTTATCGGATTCTTTGATGTATTTGTTCCGTATGGCAGGATTGCCGTATCAATAATCCAGGCATTTGTTGCGGCCGCAAACGCGTATTTCGTGTTTAAAATTGCGCGTATGTTTTTGCCAGAGAAATGGGCGCTCGCGGGGGCGATACTTTTTTCTTTCGAGCCGCTCGTAGCTGTTACCAATATGCTTATCCTTCCCGAAACAATACTCACGTTTTTTATACTTATCTTTGCATATTTTTTTCTCCTCTTTATGCAAGATGGCAGAAGATCCTTGCTTGTATATTCTGCCCTTGCCCTTGCTCTTGCGGTTTACACAAAGCCGGTCGCGTATTACCTCTTTATTATTCCGCTTGCGGTACTGGTGATAAAAAGACGCTTTTATGCTGTGGGCATTTTTGCCGGTATTTTATTTCTTTTGTTCTTGCCATGGATGGTGCGAAATTACGGACTTGTTGGTTCTTTCAGTATGACGACAAATGATTCTGGCAATATTTGCAGTTGGGAACTGGTTGGTGTGCTTGCTACAAAATACCGCATTGATTCAAGCGATTTTACGACACTCTACGCTCTTCCTGAGTATGCTGAAGTCTACGCGCGCTGTACGGGGTCGTTTTCTGCCCTCTCGATTTTTATGACTGAATATAGAAAGGAATTTTTTATAACAAGCGCTCTCGGAACACTTGCTTTTTTGACTAATGATGGGTACAGCGCGTTTTTTGAGAAATCATCGGAAGAACAGGTAAAAATCCATCACAATTATCTGACGCCCGCGGTATTTACCAACGCTGACTGGTGGTCGAAGATCAAAGGCGCTTTTTTCGAACTTGAGCTTTACGAACGTATCGTGGTCCTTGGCGGGAAAATATTTTGGGTACTTATTTTTTTCTTTATGATTTTCTGTATTTTAACAAAACGATCAGAAGAAGTTCGGTTCCTTGTTTTTATTATTTTCTATTTTCTTGCGGTGAGTGTTGTGAGCACGGGGTATGGGGTAGGAGCCCGTCTTCGTATTCCGGTTGATTCTTTTCTCATTTTACTTGCTTTTTCTGGTTTTCAACAGCTTTTCCACAGATTACGCATATAGAGTCGAAAGAATCACAATCAAGACAAAACAAACTTATCCACAGATTTCTTTGCTTTTATGCTTTTACTTTCTGTAAGATTAAAGAAAAAGAAGGCTTCGTCGGGCCTTTATCGTTGGTTAATTTACTATAAATAACTTTATTAATAAGCTTTTTGTTTCAGAATTATGAACAGTAATGAAAAAACCCTTATTATTGGCAGTAAAGAAGTAATTCTTGTACTTGGTGCGTTCATGTTGGCCGCGTTTCTCTTTATATCCTTCAGTGTTTGGGCAACAACCATAGGAACGAATGTCGATTCAACAGGTACTTTGGGAGCCGCAACAAGCACCCCGTGGGGGACACTTACGGTAGATCAAACGGCAACGCAAGGCAGAATTGATCCTACTTTTGTTGTTGGTGATAACGCGTCAACAACGCCGTTTATTTTTGTCTCACCCAAAGGAATAGTTGCTTTTGGCACAAAGACGCCATCGGCACTCTTTCTCGCGCAAGGTGATGTCGTAGCACACAGCGATGTATATGTTGCCGGAGGACTCGGTGTTGCGAATGCAACGACAGCGAATGGCGATCTCATTGTTGGAACGAATCCCATTATGACTTTCATGAAAAATGGCCGGTTAATCGTAGGCGCAAGCACAACTGCACATACCGGAGGTGCTACAGTTAATAAATTTGTCTTTGATGGTGGGGATGCTACGTTCTCGTCCGGTGGCACAGGCACGACGACATTTAGCATTCTTACCGAAGCTGCCCCCGATGGCGCAAACTCCTGTATTGAAATGAGTTCTGATGGATTGACATACACACTTATGATCAATGGTGCCGGCAGTGGTGTGCTGGTTAGCCAGGGTACCTGCGACAATTGATTCGTTGTCTGTTAATTAAAAAACAGAATATGATCAATTCAACGTACAAAGTTATACGGATGCTCGGTGTCGCGTTGGTTGTGTTTACCGCTGGAATCGGTGTTGCATACGCGGCAACAGTTAGTCAAGATGTCACGTTGCAGGTGACTGCGCCGGGCGGCGGGAGTACACGAAATGTCACCCTCAAATCAGGTTCGTCTTTTGATTCACTGACTGTAAGTGGCTCCACAATGGCGTTTACGCTCTCTGGTTCACAATCTGTGAGTCTTACAAGTAGCAGTCTTGATTTCAATAACGATCAAAATGTTTCATCCTCATGTGGCAGTCTGACCGTTACAGCGAGCCAAGCATCGACGATAAACATCGAGACAGGAGGTAACTGCTCGGGTGGCGGTGGCGGTGGCGGTGGCGGTTATACACCCTACACACCTCCTTCACCTCCAGCTACTACGACTCCGGAGCCGGAGCCATCAACAACTGAATCTACTCCTTCTTCTTCATCTTCTTCGAGTGCGGAGCCAACTCCATCTACGATACCTCCCCCTTCTTCAGTCTCTACAGAAACAACACCGACGACACCGGTTCAAACAGTTTCTTTTCCAATTCCTTCAACGGAGCTCGAGCTTGGTATGGAGAATGACGAAGTAACAAAACTCCAGGAGCTTCTTGCGTCCGAGCCCGAAATTTATCCCGAGGGCCGCGTGACGGGCTATTTCGGAGAACTCACACGAGCAGCAATCCGAAGATTCCAAGAACGGCATGGTTTGCCGCCGGTAGGACGTGTAGGACCTCTCACGCTCGCAAAACTGAATGAAGTATATGGTGGGGGAGTTTCCCAAACACCACCGCCTACTTCTGCTTCTACTCCTGCCCTTTCACCAACCTCGCTCTTTGAGAGAGAAATGGAGCTTGGGGCTGAAGGGGACGACGTGACACAGCTACAAGCACTACTTGCAGGAGACTCCGATCTTTATCCGGAAGGGAAGATAACTGGTTACTATGGGCCTCTGACACAAGCAGCAATCCGAAGATTCCAAGAACGGCATGGTTTGCCGCCGGTAGGACGTGTAGGACCTCTCACGCTCGCAAAACTGCCGTTACCCCCAGTTACCTATTCACAATCAGGTTCGGTGCCAATCCCAACGGCAGAACTTGATCTTGGCATGGAGAGTATCGAGGTAGCAAAGTTGCAGGTACTTCTTGCTAAAGATTCCTCGATATATCCGGGAGGAAGTGTAACTGGTTACTTTGGAGCGGATACCTTTGAGGCAGTGAAGCGGTTTCAAGCGCGATATGGTTTGCCAACGGTCGGTCGCGTAGGATCCGCAACGCTTGCAAAATTGAAAGAAGTATTCGATTCCGAATAGAATCTATTTAGCGTTGCGCTTTTGAAGACATCGTGGCACAATGAATGCCACGATGTCTTCGTTTGAAAAAGGTTTTCTATTTTTTGTTTGGGGAGGGATCTTCTTGTTGCTCCTTACGCCACTCGTTGTCTCACAAAGTTTTTTCTTTCCTTTTATAACTGGAAAGAACTTTTATTTTCGTATTATCACGGAGTTAATTTTTGGCGCATGGGTTGCGCTCGCGCTTCTCCGGCCTGAATATCGTCCCCGCAAAAGTCCGCTTTTAATTGCTTTTTCCGCATTCATTTTTGCTCTTTTGCTTGCAACTGCTTTTGGGGTAAACCCGTACCATAGTTTTTGGTCAAATTTTGAGCGTATGGATGGGTTTATTACCCATATTCATCTTTTTGCCTTGTTTTTGGTAATTGCACATACGCTTCGATCAGAAAGGGAATGGTTTATTTTCTTGAATGTTTCCATTGGCGTAAGTATGATCGCGGCGGCGCATGGATATCTTCAGAGTGTTGGTAGCGCAGAAATTCTTGGTGGCGGCAGACCCTACGCGCGCTTGGGAAACTCTATCTATCTCGCCGTGTACCTCATGTTCCATTTATTTTTTGTTGGGGTGTTGTTTTCTCGTATGCGATCATGGATGTTGCGTGCGCTCTACGCGCTCATTTTTATTTTCGAGTTTTACGTATTTTTTCTTGCCGCAAGCCGCGGCGCGCTCATCGGTTTTAGCGCGGGCGTACTTGTGGGCGGTTTTTTACTGCTCATTCTTTCAAAAAATAAGATCGTCCGTGCAATCGCGGGCACTGCCGTCGTGTTTATCTTGGGATTTTCTGCTTTTGTTTTTTCTGCGCCACAAAATTCTCTTATCGTGAAAAGTGATTTATTGCGCCGGTTATCATCCGCCGCCGTTGAGGATCTTGGCGAAAGTCCGCGCGTAATGATTTGGGAAGTTGCGCTCCGAGGAGTTAAAGAGCGGCCGCTTTTCGGCTGGGGACCGGAAAATTTTCTCTACGCGTACGCTCGCTTTTATGATCCCGATCTTTTTGGAAACGAGCCGTGGTTTGATCGTGTCCATAATATGCTTTTGGAGTGGCTCGTTGCAACGGGTGTCGTTGGATTCGCCTTGTATCTTTTCGTATTTATCAGTTTCTCGTGGTTAATTTGGAAGATGGCACGCGCCGGGCGCATGCTTTATGGAACGGCAATTCTCTTTTTTGCGTTGATCGTTGCGTATATCATTCAAAATATTTTTGTCTTTGATAATATTATGACCTACATTCTTGTTGTGGGCGTGTTTGCCTATGCGCATTCTACTTTTGTGTATTTGCCCGGGAGTGAGCGCACCGAGTATAAGAAATATTCTGTAACGCCCGCGCATCAAGCGGGAGCGGCAGCAAGCATTATGGTGATGATTGTTGTGGCATATATGCTTAATGCAAAACCTATACAAGTTGCGGCGCAGATTATCACCGGCCTCGAGGCATTCAAATCCGCAGACTCTCAACGCGTCATCCGTGATTTTCAGACAGCAATCGATCTTGATACGTTTGGAACCACCGAGACCCGGGAACGAATTGCTGACACCATCGTGCAGATTGCACTGAGTGTTGATAATCTAAACCAGCAATATCTGAATCTTCTAGATTTTAGTATCAGTGAGATGGAAAAAGAATTGCAAGAAAACTCGAGCCCAAGAATTCTCCTGTTTCTGGGTAAACTCTACACGATTCGCGCGAACCTTACTGGTAAGGATGCGGACAAGGCGGAGGCGACCTACCTCGAGCTCCAACGGATCGCACCCAATTACGTGCAGACATATCTTGGGCTTGCAGAGCTTTACTTAATAACCGGTAAGAGCGATAAAGCGGTGGAATCTGTTCGGACTGCTTACTCGCTTCCGGAGAAACATGCAACATTGGGGTCATTGTATTATCCCGTTCTCTCTGTCTACGTGCTCGCGGGGGCTTATAATGATGCGCTGAATCTTGTTGATGTTTACCGGACGACAACACAAAGTCCTCTTATGCATCCGGTATCGTCGCACAATGAAATTGTGATTCTCATCCGGCGCGCACAAAGAAGTGGCGCAATTGGCGGCAGACTAAAGCTTTTCGAAGAGATGAACCGTCTGTTTGTTGAGGACTATGGTTACCCGCAGCCAGCATTGCTCGGTGAGATGATAAATCTCTATAAGTCGGTGGGAGACACGGGACGGGCGGCAGAATTGATTCGGCAGTATGCTACACCGGAAATGAAAGAGAGGGCGCGTATTGATGCAGAAAAAAACCGGAATGAACGCTCTGCGGCTATTGTCAACGATTTTCTTAAAAGTCTTGAAGCGCTTCCCTGACATTCTGAAAATAATTCTATATGCGACAGTGTTTTTCCTGCCGCTTGTTTCCTCGAGATTTTTTTACTTTGGATCGACGTTCACAAAAACGATCTTTTTTACCACGATGGTTGAGATCACGTTTGTCTTGTGGATATCCCAGCATTCTTGGAAACCACAGAAGTTTTTTAGCCCGTTTTTTGTGGTGGTCGGTATTTTTTTTCTCTCGTTCATTATTTCTTATCTGACTGGTGTTGATATGGTTCAGTCGCTGTGGTCGAACTATGAGCGCATGATGGGTATCTGGACTCTCGGACACGTATTTGTTTTTTTTATTATTCTTTCAACCTCATTCAATCAGGAACAAGACTGGGCGTGGATGTTTCGTGTTATGGCGCTTTCGGCTCTTGTTGTGTCGCTTGTCGGGGTTATACAGTTTTTTGAGACAGGAACCTCAACACGGATTACATCAACAGTTTCAAATTCAGCTTTTCTTGCGACCTATCTTTTACTTTCATCAAGCGCGCCTTTCATACTTTTTATACATGGAAAGAAAATTAATGCGGTATCGGTTGGTTGGTTCTCGGTACTTACTCTTATCCTTTTCGTTCTTGTTCTAACTGGCACGCGCGGGGCGATGCTTGGCACTGGCATTCTTTTTATGGTTGCCGCTCTTATGTTTCTTTTCTTCGGTCCGTCCCGCGAGGCAACTCTGGGTCTTTCTAACACCACTGCGAAAAAAATAGTCACTGGTCTTTTTGCCATTTCTGTTCTTGGTGTTTTGTTGGGCGTTGTGTTTCGTGGTTCACTTGTCAATTCCTCGTTTAACCCCCTGCGGCGTCTTGCTTCCGTTTCTTTTTCAAGTCCGGCAGTCGAAGGACGAGTGCTTGCATGGCGCGTTGGTTGGGAGGGGTGGAGAGAACATTTTTTGTTTGGATGGGGGGTAGGAAATTACAATATTTTGTTCGACCGCTACTATGATCCGAGATTGGTTGACCAAGAGCCGTGGTTTGACCGCGCGCACAATTTTGTCGTTGATTTTGGGGCGAGTACCGGTATACTCGGACTCTTTGCATATTTTGCGCTCTTTGTTCTCGCGATCCGAACAGCGAGAGATGCATGGCGTCGGGGCCGGGTGTCGTTTTGGGTGTTTGTGATCGTGAGCGCGACTTTCACCGCACACCTTTTTCAAAGTCTTTTTGTATTTGATACGCTCTCTTCGCTCGTGGTGCTCTTTGTACTGTTTGCTTATATACAAGGTTTAAGCATGGAAGAAAGGGGGGAGTTTACGCAGAAAAAATGGACTCCGCAATTTTTTGTGTATCCAGCGCTTGCATTAATGTTCTTGCTTTTCTATCTTGGGACATGGAAACCTGCACAGGAATCACGAGTTGGCTTACAGGGGTATCAGGCGTTTGCGGCGGGCCAGGATGCGCGCGCAAAAGTGCTTATCGAACAAGCTCTTCTGTACGACACTTATGGCAATATTGACGTCCGGCGAAGTGTTGCTGAATATGTTTTTGATTTTCTAAAAGCCGGCGGATACTCGCGTACTTCTTCGAGAGTCCGCAACGAAGATGAGATGAAGGGCGTTATAGATTACGCAATTGCAAAGATGGAAGAGAATATTCAGGAACGGCCCATGGATGTAAAATGGCGCATGTATCAGGGACAGCTTTACAATCTGGGCGCTATAATTTTTTCGGAACCAAATCAGGAATTTGCCCGCGCGGCCGAGCAGAGATTTCTGGAATCGAGAGAGTTATCGCCCGGGCGGCCGCAAATTTATCTTGAGATTGCACAAGCGCGCAAGATTCAGGGTAATATTTCGGGAATGTGGGAAATCCTTGACGATGGTACCCGTCTTGCGCCAACATATAGAGCAATGCATTATAATGCGCTCGCGCATGCGATTGACTTGAAAGACCTCGTGCGAGAAAAAAAAGAAATTGAATATATTTACCGCTCCGAGGCGTTTCCTGATTACCGGACAATTACGGAAGCGTACTTTAGAGCTGGGCGTTTTGGGGATGCTGTTCGTGTTCAGAAGGATCATATCGCCCAAAAAGAACCGGGTCTTGGTAAAGAATATAAAAACGAAGAGATCGCGGCGCTTTATAAAGATCTCGCCGCTCTCGAGCGTGGTGCAGGTAACAAGGTCGGGGCGCGCGATGCGGCGCTCCGTTATGGGGAGTTAATGCCGGAAAAAAGGGCAGAAGTTGAGGCCTTTTTAAGAAGTTTGGGGTTTTGATATTGTTATGAATAATTCTCAAAAAATGTCAGTCGGTATTATTGGAATCGGCATGGTCGGCCGCGAGCTTGCCCGTTATTTTCAGGAGATGCGGGGTTACGAACGGGGGAAAGATTTATACCTTTATGATATAGATCCCAAAAAATCCTACAGCGATGACGTAATGAAAGGGGAAGTGATATTTGTATGTGTCCCTACACCTCGAAGTCATGACGGGTCGTGTAATACAACAGCTGTCGAGAGTGTCGTTGCGTCGTTTAAAGAACCGCGGATCGTGGTGATCAAATCAACCGTCCCGCCCGGGACCACCGAAGAACTCCAAAAGAAACATCCTCAACATAAACTGCTTTTCAATCCAGAGTTTTTGACGGAGTCTCAAGCATGGCATGACATGGTGAGGCCTGACCGTCAGATTGTTGGATTTACTGCGTTGAGTAAAGATGCGGCGGGCCCAGTTCTTTCTTTGTTGCCCCATGCGCCTTTCATGTCACCATGGGGTTCGGGGTACCAAAGACATCAGCTTTCGGCGACGGAAGCTGAAATAGCGAAGAATTATGGTAATGCGTTTTTTTCAGTAAAGGTTATATTTGCAAATATTATTGCGTCATCATGCGAGGCACTTGGGAAAAAACAAGGAGAAAATAGTATTGAAGATCCTGTGGTGAACTACGAAAATGTTCGGATGGCGCTTGCGGCCGACTATCGCATCGGTGCATCGCATCTGAATGTATATCATGATGGATATCGCGGATTTGGGGGATATTGTTTGCCCAAGGATCTTGATTCGCTCATCACCTTTTTGGATTCTCTCGGTGTTGATTCCTCACTCTTAAAATCAGCGCGCACGTACAATCATGCGCTGTTGGTGTCACAGGGACTCACCCAAGATCGTGTAAGTTCCCACGGGTTTAATCATGATAACGGTTCTTCTACCGACCCTGTTGAGAAAGGATAACCATCAGTGTTTTGAGTACGATCGCAAGATCAAGACCGAGGTCTCGGTTTTTGATGTAAAAAAGATCATACTGTAATTTCAAAAGCGTTTCTTCTTTTGAGGCGTAGTAGTAAGGCGGGTTAATTTGCGCCCAGCCAGAAAGGCCAGGACGGATGAGGTGCCGTACGTCATAGAAGGGGATCTCTTTACGTAAGCTCTCCACGAATTCTGGTCGTTCGGGACGCGGTCCAATAAACGAAAGCTCGCCCCAGATAATATTCCATATTTGCGGAAGCTCGTCGATTCGTGTTGAACGCAGTATTTTTCCGGCGCGCGTGACACGCGTGTCATTGGTTTGGGACCATTGGGCGCCGTTTTCTTCCGCAAGCCCGTCAGATGAAAGCGCGATCATCGTTCGATATTTATAAATCGTAAATGGTTTTCCATAACGGCCCACGCGCTTTTGTCGGATAAAAATAGGTCCCGAAGAATCGATCTTGATCAAAATCGCGATGAGCGGGAAGAGAATAATTGCTCCAAGCCCGATCACGGTTGCGAGGACAATATCAAGAATTCTTTTTACGCCTTCGAAAAATGTTTTTTCAGTTTCGGCGAGGTTCTCCAAAAACCATATCTTTGAGATGAGCGATACAGGAACTTTCCCAAGGATTTGTTCGTAAAACATCGAAGCATCGATAAACCGGATTCGGTTATGAAGGGCTTCATAGAGCGTTCCGATGAGCGCCGTATTTGAGTGTGCTTCTCTTGGTGCAACTACAATATCGATTTTTTGGTCTCGGATGAGCGATAAAATACCCGCTTGGGTGTCTGTGATTCGCGCGGCGATAGAGTATCCAAGCTGGGGGTATGAAAAAATTGTATGTGCGAGTTCTTCAATGTCTGGGGAAGAACCCAAAAGAGCGATTCGAATTTTTGATGTATGTTTGCTGGCCGAGGTAAAAAACAGTCTCCATCCAAGAAGCCCGAGAAGCGTAAAAAGTACCGTTAGAACAAGGTTTGTTTTTGGGGTTATCGTCAGCGCGGGGACGAAATAGAAAAGAGACATTGCGACAAGTCCTCCAGCGAACATTGACGAGACTGCTACTTTCAGCGTTTTCTGATAATTGCTGGTCGTACGGACTTCGTAGAGTCCGGCTATATAAAAGATAAGCACCCAGATAGAGAAAACGATGATAAATGGGAAAATATGGATCGGTATTTCATTAGCAAATTTTACGGGTCCATAGCGGACGAAGAGTGCGATGATGAGTCCAATCCAAAAGATTACAATATCCCCGACAATAAGCATCAATGTTCGATAAGTTCCAAGCGACATACGCCAACCAGTATAGGTGTCTTAATATTAATTATCAAATATGTTCGAGGTTCGAGTAGGTCCCGTCCACAGGACCGCTCTTGACAAATAATACCTCGGGTACTATAATGTCTCATATGTGAGTGTTTGGTGTATTAAGCATCGACTCTTATATGTCCGTGCAAAACCCCCCTTTCGGGGGGTTTTGTATTTTTTTATCTCGCGAGCGGTTGGATTTTGCCTGCCTCTGGTGCGTATAGTATAGTGGTGGTATAGATGCCTCGGTGGGGAGGGCCGATGAAGCTGGCACTCACATAAGGACATATGTGTGGAGTATGACCCTTTATCGGCCCTCTCTGGCGAGGATTTTTATGGCAATAAAAGAACACGTTGATTTAAAACCCTATACGTATTTCAAGATCGGCGGTGAGGCGCGTTTTTTGTCGGAGGTGAAAAACATTGAAGAGCTGAAAGAAGCGGTTCATTTCGCGAAGGAGCATAATCTTCCTTTTGTCGTACTCGGTGCGGCGTCAAACATTTTGATTGCGGATTCCGGATACCGTGGAGTTGTAATACGTGTGCTTCTCCGTGGTATCCAGCGCGACGGCACCCGTCTTGTTGTTGAAGCGGGAGTACCAGATGCCGTTGCCGTCCGGCGTTCTCTCGACGAGAAACTTTCGGGATTTGAATGGGCTATTGGAATTCCGGGAACCATTGGCGGTTCTGTACGCGGGAACGCCGGGTGTTTTGGCGGTGAAATGAAAGATGTTGTTGAACGGATTCGTTTTTTTGATGCGCGCTCCGGAGTGGTTGAAGAAAAAGATAATGCATTCTGCCGATTTGCTTATCGTGAGAGCGTGTTCAAACACTCGCCGCATTTGATTATCCTCTCGGTAACGCTCTCGCTGCACGAGAGAGATCCGGATACAAGCCAAAAACTGGTACGTAAATATTCATCTCTTCGTTCTGATGCCCAGGATATTGGATCATCTTCCGCCGGATGTGTTTTTAAGAATGTTCCGTGGCCGGATGACGAAAAAAAACGTGCGCGGCTTTTGTGGTTAGTTCCCGATCTCGCTGAGTTTTCCAAGTTTCCAACGATACCGATTGGTTTTTTGGTTGACCACCTTGGGCTCAAGGGAAGAAAAATTGGCAACATTAGCATTTCAAAGAAGCACGGGAACTATCTCATAAACAACGGCGGGGCGACCGCGGAAGAGGTTATTATGATGATCGGGATGATAAAGGAATATATCCACCGAAAATTCGATTTGTATCCGGAAGAGGAGATCCAGTATATTGGGTTTGATTGATATTTTCTATGCGCGTAGTCATAAAAGGAAAAAATACTCTGCTCACGCCCCCTATCAAGAAATATATTGAGCAAAAACTTATTCGCCCAACCGAAAAGCTTTTGGGCGGGCGGGCACAGGAAGAGGTGTTGCTTGAGCTTGAACTTGCTCGTACTACGCGCCATCATCGCAAAGGGCAGGTGTGGTTCGCGGAGGCGAATCTCAAGCTTGGCAAGCATCTTATTCGCGCGGAACACGAAGGTGAGGGGGCTCACGAGGTTATTGATCTTGTTGAGAATGAACTCACGCGAGAAATCAAGTCGTTCAAGGAAAGAAGTAAGACGAAAGAAATTCGTGGCGCCCGCAAACTCAAGCGGATGTTGAAGCGGGTATAATTACGCCGCTTTAAAATACGCCTCTTTTGTTGTAGAATAGAGTCCTTATGTCGATTCTGAATACTTTTTTTGGAGATACGAGCGCGCGGGAATTGAAGCGGTTTGCTCATGTGGTTGATGAGATCAATGCGCTTGAAGGGGAGTATGGGAAAAAATCACAGGATGAGATGCGCGCGGAAATTCAGAAATATCGCGAGCAAGCTTGTGCGCTTGAACATGAGAGCCAGAAAGAGTATTTGAGCGAGATTTTGCCGCGCATTTTTGCTATGGTCCGCGAGGCGTCGAAGCGTACGCTGAAAAAACGGCATTTTGATGTCCAGCTTATTGGCGGTATGGTACTCCATGATGGTAAAATCGCCGAGATGCGCACGGGTGAAGGGAAAACGCTCGTTGCAACTCTTCCTGCGTCGCTCAACGCGCTTGTAGGTCGTGGTGCGCACGTGGTGACAGTCAACGATTATCTCGCCCGGCGCGATACTGTTTGGATGGGTGAGGTTTACCATTTTCTTGGACTTACCGTAGGTTGTATCAATCATGAGGCGTCCTATATTTATGACCCGCATTTTAAAGAGGGAAGTAAGGAGGATAAAATGCGCGATGAGCTTGGAAGTTTCAAGGTGGTACAGGAGTTCCTTCGGCCATGCAATCGCCAGGAAGCGTATGCCGCAGATATTACCTATGGCACAAACAACGAATATGGTTTTGACTGGCTCCGCGATAACCTCGAGATTTCACTGGATGGAATGCGCCAGCGGTACCATTATTTCGTGGTTGTTGATGAGGTTGATTCGATTCTTATAGATGAGGCGCGCACACCTCTCATTATTTCGGCGCCGGACGATGAAGCAGCTGATCTTTATAAAGTGTTCGCACAAATCGCTCCCCGGTTGAAAAAAGACCTTGACTACACAATCGATGAGAAACATCGCGCAGTATTGGTGAACGACGAGGGCATTTCCAAAGTAGAAAAACTTCTTGGAGTTCCGGATATTTACAGCGATAAGGGTGTGCGCTATGTGCGGCATCTCGAACAAGCATTGCGCGCGGAAGCGCTTTTTCAGAAAGATCGCCATTATGTTGTAAAAGACGACCAGATCGTTATTGTAGATGAGTTTACGGGCCGTCTCATGCCCGGGAGGCGCTGGTCGGAGGGCTTGCATCAGGCGATCGAAGCAAAAGAGGGGGTTATGATACAGAAAGAGTCTCGCACGCTCGCAACAATTACGTTTCAAAATTATTTCCGGATGTACGAAAAACTTTCAGGTATGACGGGAACCGCGAAAACCTCGGAGGAAGAGTTCCAGAAGGTTTACAATCTCGATGTGATTGTGGTGCCTACGCATATGCCGATGATCCGCAAAGATCATTCAGACCGTGTTTACCAAACCGAAAAAGGAAAGTTTATTGCCGTTGCGCGTGAAGTTAAAGCGCGGTATCAGAAGGGACAACCGGTACTCCTCGGAACGTCGTCGATCGAAAAAAATGAAATCCTTTCGGAGTACCTCAAACGCGAGGGCGTGCCGCATAATGTGCTCAATGCAAAAAATCATGAGCGCGAGGCGGAGATTGTCGCGCAGGCGGGGCGCAAGGGGGCGGTTACGCTTGCTACAAATATTGCGGGTCGCGGTGTTGATATTATCTTCGGGGGAAATCCACCCGACGAAAAAGGAGCGGAAGTGGTTCGAGAGGCGGGCTTTTGCGCATTTTTGCTTCCGAACGTATCAAGAATCTTATGGGGAGGATGGGTATGCCGGAGGATGAACCCATTGAGGCAAAACTTGTTTCGAAATCAATAGAACAAGCGCAGATAAAAATTGAGGGATTCCATTTTGATTCTCGCAAGCATCTTTTGGATTACGACAACGTCCTCTCAAAACAGAGAAACGCGGTATACCGCATGCGCCGCGAGATGCTTGGCGCGACACCCAGTGCAATAGATACAAAGATAAAAGAAATACTCGGGGAATTTACGCGCTCGGTACTTGCGTCGCACGAGACACGCGAAGAGGCGCAAAAAACCATCAATGCGGTTATGGCGCGCGAAGACAAGTTGCTTCTTCCACCCGAGAACACCGATGTTCCCGAGGAACTCGATACGGTGCTTGAGGCGGAATACCAAATGCGCGTCCAGAAAGATAAAGACAGTTTTCTTGAGAATGCCCGCGCACTCTTTTTACAAATTATTGATATGCTCTGGCGGGATCACTTGGAGGTGATGGAGTATATGCGTTCGTCAGTGGGGCTTCGCGCATACGGCCAGCGTGACCCGCTTGTGGAATACAAAAACGAAGGCCACCGGCTTTTTAAAGAGTTCAACGCCAATATGACGAATCTCTTTGTGCAGAATCTTTTTAAGATGGGTGTTGCGCAACCTCTCCATGTACATCAGCCGCGCATGATTACCAATGAACAAAAAAACGTCGCCAGTCGCATACTTGGAAACTCGGTTTCCAAGTCGGAGAGAGTTGGGAGAAACGACCCCTGCCCATGCGGGAGTGGGAAGAAATATAAGAAGTGTCATGCGGCATCATAATACTTAAGGCTGCCTTTGGTAATACGTATGGAAACGGGAAGAAGTATAAGAAGTGTCATTGGGCATAAGACTATGAAAAAACTGCTAACACTCTGTATAATTCATCAACATCCGAAGGTATTGCTCGGCATGAAAAAACGCGGATTCGGGGCGGGTCGATGGAATGGTTTTGGTGGTAAGGTGGAAAAGAGTGAAACTATAGAGGAGGCGGTTGCCCGTGAACTTAAAGAAGAGGCAGGCCTTGAAGCTGTGGAGATAACGAAAAAAGGAGTGGTTGATTTCGAGTTTGAAAATGATCCCAAGATTCTCGAGGTGCATATTTTTCACGTCGCGAAGTTTAAGGGAAGTCCCAAAGAAACTGAAGAAATGAGGCCGAAGTGGTTTCATGTCAACGAAATACCTTTTGAACAAATGTGGTCTGATGATGTTCATTGGATGCCTCTCCTTTTGAGCGGTAAGAAGTTTAGAGGAAGATTTCTTTTTGATAAACCGTCTAATGCCGAATATTCGTCAAAGATTCTCGATAAAGACTTATTCGAAGTGGAGGAAATATAAAACATGAAGATAGGAATTATTGGGAGCATGCATTTTAGTGAGAAGATGCTTGAGATTGCGGAAAATCTTAAGGCGTTTGGTCATGAGCCGCTTCTCTCAAATTTTGTTGTTTCTTTTTCGGGGAAAAATGACAAAGAGAAAGAGCGATTAAAGCTTGATCAGAAGTTCAACGAAGATGCTATGCGGCGCGATTGGGATACAATGAAAGAAGCGGACGCACTTCTTGTGGTTAACCTCGAGCGACATGGTATACCAAATTACATCGGAGGCAATACGCTTTTTGAATTGGCGGCAGGATATTTTGCTGGCAAGAAGATATTCTTGTGGAACCCAATTCCTGATATTCGCTACTATAAATCAGAAATTGAAGCCGTAAGGCCGATTATCATCAATGGAAATTTATCCAAAATAAGTTAGAGTTTAGAAGTGATACCTAAGACCGCCTTTGGTAATCACGTTGTAACAAATGGCCCGGCCGCTTGACACGGTCGGGCTGCTCGCGCTAGTCGGCTCAACTCACTCTGGTCGGGGCGTTTTCGCGCCAGTTGCGAGGAATGGGAACGCTTTCTCGATCTCCTTCTTGAATCCTGGGTGACCGAGCCCGGCGAGGCGCGTGTCGGCCTCCGCCAAGAGGTTTTCGATTCTCGCTACTCCCTCGAGGCAGTCGATCAGCGCTGCGGGTATCCCGTACCCGAGATCGATGGAGAAGCGAATCCCTCTCTCCGTGACGTGTACTTCCGCTGACGCAAGTGTCTCACCACCATCCGCTGCGCTCATACGATCTCCCAAGGTGCAAAGGAAGCCTCCATTGGCTTATAAAAACAGTGTATACCAAAAATGTTACGAATCGCAAGCAACAGATGTTACAATAAACTATGATAGTTGTGCTTAATTTTGGGAGCCAGTTTGCGCATTTAATTGCGCGGCGCGTGCGGGATCTCGGTGTAAAGGCCGAGATTTTGCCTTTTGACACGCCCGCAAAGCATATTTTGACATTCAAGCCCGCTGGCATTATTTTCTCCGGCGGCCCAGCATCGGTGCTGGAAAAAAGAAGCCCGCGGCCCGCGCGCGGAGTATTTCACCTTGGCATCCCGATTCTCGGCATCTGTTATGGTGAACAGGTAATGGCTGAAATGCTTGGCGGAAAGGTATCAGCGGGCCTCCGGCGCGAGTTCGGTAAAGAGATGCTTGTTATCGGCAGGAAAGGAGAGCTTTTCAATGGTCTTGGTAAAAATGAGGTCGTTTGGTTTTCTCATGGCGACCAAGTTGTAAAGATTCCAAAGGGTTTTGTGCGCTTTGCCTCTACGCATGATTGCTCAAATGCCGCGATTGCAGACAAAACTCTCGATTTTTATGGCATCCAGTTTCATCCCGAAGTGACCCACACAAAAAACGGCACAAAAATCCTTTCAAATTTTCTTTTTAATATATGCCACGCCAAAAAAGATTGGAGAGTTGCAGATTTAAAGAAAAATCTCATCGGCGTGTTTAAAAATCATATCGGCAGTGATCATGTATTGGTCGGCATTTCTGGCGGTGTTGATTCGCTTGTTGCCGCCACAGTTTTACATAAAGCAATCGGCAGTCAGCTCCACGCTGTTTTTGTTGATACTGGGCTATTGCGTGAGAATGAAGCTCGTGATGCCGCCTTATCTTTGCGGGCGCAAGGTTTTCAAAATCTCCGCGTTATGCCCGCAGAGGCAGTATTTTTGCGGCGCCTGCGCGGCGTGCAAAACCCCGAGCAAAAACGCAAAATTATTGGCCATACCTTTATTAAAATTTTTGAGCGTGTTGCAAAACGCGAATTTCGGCGGTATCCGATAAAATATTTTGCGCAAGGTACGATTTATCCGGATCGCATTGAATCTGCGGAGCCGTCTAGGCATGCATCAAAGATCAAGAGCCACCATAATCTTACATTGCCTGAAAAACTTGATTTTGAAATTATTGAGCCGCTTCGTGATTTATACAAAGACGAGGTCCGCCGCTTGGGGCTTCTGATGAACTTGCCGAAAAATCTTTTGTGGCGGCATCCATTTCCGGGGCCGGGGCTCGCGGTGCGCATTGTGGGCGAAGTAACGCGCGAGCGCCTAAAAATTCTTCGCGAAGCCGATGCCATTTATCTTCAGGAGCTTCAAAGAGCCAATGAATATGATAAAATTTGGCAGGCATTTGCTGTGCTTTTGCCGCTCAAGACCGTAGGCGTGATGGGTGATGCGCGTACCTATGAATATATTGTTTCGCTTCGTGCGGTTGATTCGATTGACGGCATGAGCGCCGATTGGCACAAGATGCCGCAGGACTTGCTTGAGCGGATCTCGAGCCGTATTGTAAGAGAAGTGCGCGGCGTCAATCGTGTGCTTTACGATATTACCCAAAAGCCGCCAGCGACCATTGAATATGAATGATAGCAGCAAAACACGAATATGAACGAACAGTTCCCAAATAATCTTGGAAATCCTGAAAAGCCGAAATACCGCAAAACCGAGCGCTTTGAACCGGACGATCCGTTCGGTTCCCTCAACCATCTTTTAGAAGATTACGATTGGGAAGAGTCACGATATATTTTATCAGAGGACCAGCGCGAACGCCTTGAGAGGGCGATTGCCGCGAACAAACCAGAAGAGTCGCCGGTTTTTGAGAAGGTGTTGGAAAATTACGAGGGCAACGTGCTCCGTCCCAACATCATTCATCAAATCTTTGCACTTTTTGACGATATAGAGCAGTTATTACCCGACGATGCTCAATATTTTCGTGAAAAGCTGCGGGGCATTGATGATCGGATCAAAGGGCGTTTCCAATCAATGGCGACAGACGGCGAACAAACCAAAGATGCTGGCGTGCATGTCCCAGTACCGTATGATGTTGTTAAAGACTTGCGTACACTGTTGCTCGAATACCGCGATGAGCTCGCCGTGCACGATGAAATAAAAAAGCGCGGTATCACGCAAGAATAAAGTATTGAGAGGCAAGTCGATTTTTGTTAATATGGTTTTCAGAAACTATGGATCAACAGAGCCAAGAATATAAGAAAATGGATCTCAAACGTGGTGTTGACTATATTGGTGTTTGCTGCGTTTTTTACTGTCATGATGGCAAGGGGAAACTTTTGATGCACAAAAGAAGCGAAAAGTGCCGTGACGAAAAAGGAAGATGGGATGCAGGTTCCGGATCGATGGAATTCGGTGAAACGTTTGATGATGCGGTGCGCCGCGAGATCCGCGAAGAATATTGCGCAGACGTGATAGACTTACATCATGCGGGCGTGAGTAGTGTGGTGAGAGAAAGGAATGGTATGAAAACTCATTGGATCGCAGTTGTATTCGCCGCCAAAGTTGCGCCAGAACAGGTACGACTCGGGGATCCGGAGTATATGGATGAAATTGGTTGGTTCGCGCCCAGTGAGCTGCCATCTCCACTACACTCAAAATTTTTTGATCATTTGGAATTAGTGAAAAAGGTAGTTGATTTTTCTTAGATGCAGGGCGTCAACGGTGTATATGCCCGGAACAAAAAGTAAATTATGTCTCTTGTATTTTCTCACTTTGACAAGCATCCGGTGTTGCGGTACGGATTTTCGGAGAAAAGTGACGGTTCAATGTGGCTTGGTTTAAGTGAGCAGGAAATCGCGCGCACGGCGGCAAATCGCACAAAATTTTTTGCAAAAGTTGGCATTCCAGCCGAGCGCGTGGTAGCTGCCAGACTTGCGCACGGTACACAAGTCGCGGTTATAGAAGAAAAGGATTCTGGCCGTGTTGTTGATGAAACCGACGGGCTTGTGACTTCTACCCAAAACCTTTTTCTTTCTGTCACCGGTGCCGATTGTTTTCCGCTTTATTTTTTTGATTCTGATGCGTGCGTTGTTGGTATAGCGCACTTGGGATGGCGCGGCGTGGTTGGCGATATAGTAGGCCGCGCCATCAAAGTTTTGCAGAAGAATTTTAAAATCTCGCCGCAGAATTTGCTTGTCGGCATCGGTCCTGGCATTCGCGCGTGCCATTTTGACATCAAGCCAGAGAACGCGCGTTTTTATAAAACATATCCTGATGCGGTACGAATCGAGGAAGATAGAATATTTGTTGATCTAGTCGCGCTTATTGAAAAACAACTTCAAGAAGGCGGAGTTCGGAAAGGAAATATTGAGGACTGCGGTCAGTGCACGTTTTGCCTTGGCGATATCTATTACTCCTGGCGCCGCGATCGGCCGCGAGGCGGCGTCAATGCCATGGTTGCGTATGTCGGTTTGTTAACCTAATGGCAATGGGTGAAGTTATATAAACAGGTATGTGTGGAATTTTTGGGTACATAGGAAAAAAAGATGCTGCGTTGATTCTTCTTGATGGCCTTGCCACGCTTGAGTACCGCGGGTATGACTCCTCTGGCATCTATGTTTCCGGAGCTGGGAATGTAAAGACAATTGGCGCGGTCGAAAATCTGCGCAAAATAATCCCGAAAAATTTTTATGGAACTTCAGGCATTGCCCATCTTCGGTGGGCAACGCATGGTGAACCAACTGAACGCAATGCCCACCCACATACAGATTGCGCAAAAAGCGTTTGGGTGGTTCACAATGGTATTGTTGAAAATTATAAAGAGCTTGGTGAATTGCTTTCTCTGCGTGGCCATAAATTTCAATCAAGCACCGATACTGAAATTCTTGCCCATCTTGTTGAGGAAGAAATGAAACTTACGAAGGAATTTCCTGCTGCTGTCAGTGCGGCGCTTAAAAAAGTCCGCGGTACCTATGGCGCGGCATTCATGCATGGCGGTGAGCCAAACCTGATTGTCGCCGCTCGCATGGGCGCCCCTGTCGTTATCGGATGCGGGACAGAAGAAAATTTTGTGGCATCCGACGCATCCCCAATTTTGCGGCACACGCGGCATGTTGTGTATTTGCACGATGGCGATGTCGCGATTGTGAGGCAGAACTCGCACCATATTCAAACGCTTGAGGGCGCGGCCGCGGGCCGCGCTTCCCACACAATCGAATGGGATGAGGCGCAAGTCCAGAAGGGTGGATACGATCACTTTATGCTTAAAGAGATTATGGAGGCGCCCGGGGTTGTTGAGAACGCGATCCGCGGGAGAATTGTGACCTCGGGGGGACTTGCTAAGTTTGGGGGCCTCGAGGCAGTAAAGGATAAACTCCGAGACGTAAAACGCATTGTCATTGTCGGGTGCGGCAGCGCGTATTATGCGGGGCTTGTTGGCGAGTATATGTTTGAAGAGTGTGCGGGTATTTCCACGGAAGTTGAATTTGGATCAGAATTTCGTTATCGCAAACCGGTGGTCGATGACCATACTTTGTTGCTTGCGATCTCGCAATCTGGTGAGACTGCTGATACGCTCGAGGCGATTCGAGAGGCAAAGCGCAAGGGCGCGCTCGCACTCGGCATTGTTAATACTGTTGGATCTACGATTGCACGGGAATGTGATGCGGGCATTTATAATCACGCGGGGCCCGAGATCAGCGTTGCCTCGACAAAAGCGTTTGTTTCTCAATTAACTATCCTTGCGCTCGTTACAGTATTTTTGGGGCGGCAGCGAAATATGTCACTTGCGACGGGAAGAGAGATTCTTGCGGAACTTACTCAAATACCAGTAAAAATTGATAAAATTCTTCAGCAGAAAGATAAAATTAGAAAACTTATTGCCCGGTATTCTTCATTTCGGGATTTTCTCTACATAGGCCGCAAATATAATTTACCCATCGCTTATGAAGGAGCGCTCAAACTCAAGGAGGTTTCGTATGTGCACGCAGAGGGATACGGGGCGGGCGAAATGAAGCATGGCCCGCTTGCAATGATTGATGAGAATTTCCCCACTGTTGCGATAGTATTTCAGGATAGTGTTTATGAGAAGATGATTTCAAATATCCGTGAGATTGAAGCGCGCAAGGGACCCGTGCTTGCACTTGCGACCGAAGGAGACAACGATGTTAGTGCGCTTGTACGCGATGTGCTTTTTATTCCAAAAACGCTCGAAATACTTTCTCCCATTCTTGCTGTAGTCCCGCTCCAACTTTTTGCTTATTTTAATGCGGTAGAAAAAGGCCACAATGTTGATCGGCCCAGAAATCTTGCGAAGTCCGTTACGGTAGAGTGATTGCTGTTATACACAAGTGACGGTGTAGAAAAGAACCCCGTATGTTAAAATTGGGGCATTACTAAAATAAGAATGTTGTATATGGTAAAGAGATCATTATTTTTTATCGCTTTTGGTTCCTTGGCAGCGACGATCGTATTTGCACAAACCGGTGGACAGCAAGGTCGTTTACAGGATTTGCGGGAACAGAGAAAAGAGGCAATACAGAAAACAGAGGGGGATGTACGCAAAATCCGCACAGAAACTCGCGGATTAAATATGGAAGAACGGAAAAAAGTACGCGATGATATTCGAACTATGCGCGTTGATAAACGTCTTGAGACGCACGAGTTGCAGCGGGAGTTTCGAAAGAATCCCACGCCCGAGGCGCGCGAGGAACTCAAGACAAAGCTCAAGACAAAGAGGGAGGAACTTCATACTGAAGCACAAGATTTAAGGAAGAATTTGCGTGAAGATATTCAGGAGCGCAACCAGGCGCGTCAGGAAAAAGTGAAGGAAGAACATGAAAAGTTAAAAGAGAAATTGAAGTTAATCCGTGATGAGCGCAAAAAAAGATCCGTTGAGAACATTGCGAACAATATCGATAAACTCAATGAACGTTTGGTCGGAAAATTTGAGGAAGCGGCGAATCGTCTTGAAGACATCGCTTTGAAAATTGATTCCCGGGCCGATACCCTTGAGTCTGAAAAGGTAGATGTATCACGCGCGCGGGATGCGTTGAAAACTGCCGAGGACCTTATAGCAAAGGCGCGTGAGCTTATCGGCGCACAAGCATCGAAGACGTATCCCATTAATGTAACTGTGGAGGAAAATCTCGGAGAAAATGTGCGCGCCGCACGCGCTGCTTTTCATGATGATGTAAGTAAAATCCGCCAGACCCTTCACGATGCGCGTGAGGCTTTAAACGATGCAGCATTCGCGCTGAAAAATACCGCGCCGCCAGAAAATGAACCGGAAAATAATTCTAGTGGCAATTAATTACAAGGAAGAATAAATCACCATTATGGATCAACAACAGCAGTCACAAATGCAACAATCCCCAATAATGGCGGGAAACGACAAGCCGGCACAACATTTGCTTATTATTGCTATTTTGGTTGTCGTGCTCATCGTTCTCGGCGGCATTGCGTTTTGGATCTTGTCAAATCGTACGGAACTCGTGGAACCGCCGATGGTTATACAGCAACCGTCGGTTCCGGCTCCTGCCCCAGTTTCTTCACCGAGTGACGACTCGCAGGGAGCTATTGAGCAGGATCTCAATGCCGCGAAAGATCCGGATCTTGACCAGGAATTCAGGGACATAGACAGCGAATTAAATAATCTCTAGGGAAAAGAGCCGAGATATTCTGTCAGATGAAGCCCTGTTTCTTGGAACAGGGCTTCATCTATTGCGTTGGGTGTAAGAGAAAAAAGGATGCGTTCAGAAATAATATTGTTTTGACTCACCCCAAAGATGATGGCGCGGATTTTCCCGGTAAAGGGATCAATCAGTATTCCTCCCGATGAGCCCTGTTGAGCGCTTAGACTTGAACGCGAACGGATGAAGTATTCGTTTGTGCTTACGGTATGCGTCGTTGAAAAAAGCGGATAAAGGTTGTTGAAGATAATTCTGCTTGAGAGAAGTTCGGCCGGGTAAGTAAGGGTAAGCAATACCTCGTCGCGTGCGGATATAGTTTTGTATTCAAGTTCCCAGCTATCAAATATTTCTTTGTCATTTATTTTCCAGAGTGAAAAATCGTAGAGTGCGCGGTCCTCGCTGGAGGTTGCCGCTTTATATGCGCGGGGGATAAAAACAAGCGATGCCTCTCCGAAAGTTTCGGCAGGTGCGCCTCTTCGTACTGTGCACGTTGGCGTATTTTTAATTTCGTCCGTGATATGCGCAGTTGATAGTATGTATCCATCTTTACTGATGATCGCTCCTGTACCGATAATAATCTCGTCGCTATCTTTCGGACACAACAAACTCACTACGGTCCGAAGTCCTTTATTATAGACATCACTTTGTGGGATTGGGTTTTGCGCAGGGGTTGTGGCCGGATTTTGCGTATTTTCGAGTTGGACTCGAACTTTAATGTGATCGGCGATTTGAGGTGTTATATTTCGGACTCCGTTGTTTACTTCTTCTTTAACCCGTTTTTCATTGCTCATGTTTTCCTCAAGGTTCAGTGTTTCGTTGTTATCTATTCCGCGCATTTGGAGTGGGGGATCAAGGGGTTTATTTTGAAATATGTATGAATCTGGTTCTGTTCTGTGCACAACAGAAAAAAGGATAATAACGGTTGAAGTAATTATGAGAATTAATGCAAGGGTATATATTTGACGCATTGGTGCCAGTATAACATTGCTATGGTAGAGTGGAAGAATGAAAAGAAATGTTGTCATTGGAGGTATCGGTGCGCTTATTTTATGGGGAGTAATATTTCTTGCAGAAACTGTCCACGATACAACCCGTCGGATTATACTTGTGCAAGATATTCCACTTGAGGTTGAAATTGCAGATGATCCTAAAAAACAGGAGGCCGGTTTGATGTATCGAACACAGCTTCTTGAAGATGCGGGTATGCTATTTGTTTTTGAAAAGGACGAAACGCGATATTTTTGGAATAAAAATACACATATTTCTCTTGATATTGTGTGGATTCGAAATAATGTTATTGTGGGTACAAGCTCGCTGCCCTCAATGGAAAATGGTCCGCATATTGTTATGTCGCCAGAACCGGTAGATCGCGTTCTTGAAGTAAATGCAGGATGGGTGTTTGATCATGCTATTCAAAGGGGAAGTGCGGTGCGGTATAAAGAATAATCTATGTCACTTTTCATTGTCGCTACGCCAATCGGAAATTTAAAAGATGTTACTCTTCGCGCGCTCGAAGTGCTCAAAAGCGTTGACTATATATTTGCAGAAGACACGCGGGTGACGCGAAAACTGCTCGCGCATTATGGTATTAAGAAATCGCTTTTGTCATTTCATGAATATTCATCGCAGAAAGATTTGCAAAAAATTATAAATTTGCTTCAACAAGGAAAAAATCTTGCATACGTTGTTGATGCGGGGACCCCGGGTATTTCAGATCCGGGAGGTTACCTTGTACGACAGGTTTCGGGCGCGTTGCCGGAAGAAAAGATCATTCCTATACCGGGCGCGTCCGCGCTTATTGCCGCACTTTCTGTAGCGGGACTCCCGAGAGATCAATTTTTATTCCTTGGTTTCCCGCCCGCAAAAAAAGGGCGAAAACGGTTTTTTCAGCAAGTTTTAGAGTCGAAATATCCGGTTGTTCTCTATGAGTCTCCTCATCGCCTTACAAGAACCATTCATGAGCTATCTGATATAGGATTATCAATGTTTGAGTGTATTTTAATAAAGGAAATTAGTAAGGTTTATGAGCAAGTTGTAAGAATGAGTATAGGTGAATTACAGAAAGTAATTTCTACAGAAAAAAAGTTGAGAGGCGAATTTGTATTAGTTATCAACAAGAATATTCGCTAACTAAGATACAGATAGGAAGATACTCTTTACAATAAAGAGTAATGATGTGTTTGTGCGCCGGGGAACAGTTCCTCGTTTGCCTCACCATTTCGCGAGGTCTTTTTTTTGTTTAGTATTAATTCTAATTTTTTCTAGAAATATGGCGAAAAAGTCAATCTATTCAGTGGTTGCCGGAGTTTTATTATTTCCTCTCATCGCGCAGGGAGCGGCGCTTGATACATTGAGGGGGCAGATACAAACTCTTATCGACCAGATTAATGCAATCGAGCGTGAGATGGGTATTGCTTCCCAAAGCAGTTTTCTTGCACAGTCGCTTAGTTTTTCTGGGCCATCAGTAGTCGTGAGTTCTTCTCCCTCGTTTGCTACATCAACGGTTATCACGAGTTCGAGAAACGTAGAAGTTGGCCGCTTTAAAGTTAATGCGTCGCAATCTTCCGATGATCTTAGAATTATTACAATACAACTTCGCAAGCGTACAAATGCCGGAAATGCTCTTACTCGTCTTGTCCTAAAAGATGGCAATACGGTATTGAATACTGGTTCCAATGAGGTCACCTTATCAAATGTCCGAGATGAGATTCTTACATTTAATCTTGACAACGCTCTTATTGTTCCCGAGGGACAAATAAAAGAAATTGGTCTTTATGCGGATGTTTCAAGTACCGCGCAAGTAAATACATTTTATATTTTTGACGTCTCAAAAAATGTTAACTGGAGTGTTGCTTCGGTTGTTAGTGGTTCTGATGTTTCCGAAACATTTGACCGGTCAATTGACGGAAAGGGAGTTATTGTTCAAGCGTATGGGGGATACAAAGTTGGTTTTGAGCCGGTAATGCCAGTCAACGCGGAGCAATGGGTTTCTGATGGTAGGAAAGGCGTCACTCTCAATGTTTTAAAGTTTACAGCAACTGCGGAACCGATGGCACTTACCGACCTGCGCTTGCAGGTGGATACGACTGGTTCTTCAACTGCCGCGGATTATGAAAAAATCTATATCTACGATGGTCCGACTCTTGTGGCGATAGCGCCATCGGTTGATAAAGATGGATACGTCAATGTTGCGTTAAGTACAGCGTGCGCGCTGTCTGCCCCAAGCGGTTGTTTTGTCGTTGATAAGGATTCTTCAAAGTTGATGACAATAAGAGTGGACCTTCCATTTATTGAATTGACCCATCCAGGAACCGCAGGCCAGCTTATTGGGCTTGATTTTGCGGGTGATCCCCTTGTTGGTTACCCAAGTCCGCATCGTCAGAAAGCAACGGGTTCTCTATCTGGGGTTTCCGTTCACTCCTCAACCCGCCGCGATGTCGAGGGCAACGGCGCGGTTACATTCCGCGCACTGCCGATGGTAACTGATACCCAGAGAACATTTGAACCGTTAAACGGCGATCAGACTATTTTGCGTTTTAAGGTGAAAGCAATGGGGGGCGAAATCAAACTCAATCGCTTGATGTTTAGGATTGCTACCTCGGGCATTACTTCAATGGCAACCCAGTTGCCGTCTTTCCGGTTATACAGCATTACGAATGGTAATTTCGTCTCATTTGCAACAGGAGCGAATTTCCAATACTTTGCGCAAAGAAAAAATTACGACACCTCTAACCGCTTGATTGTTCGCGCTCGCGTTGATGAGACAAGAAATTATACCGCGGGAGAGTATAGGATTCCGGCAGAATCCGAGCACGTACTCGAATTACGGGGGACAGTTGCCGATGATGGCGTACTCGGCGGTTCGGTATCGGTAGAACTCCTGGGTGACGACAGAAGGCCCGAGGTAATTCGTCTAAAAGGACAAGCTGCATATCCTCGGTTGCCGCAGCTCATGGCGAAGGTCAGTATGATTACGCGCAAGGAAAACTCAAGTATCTTTGTTTGGTCAGACCTTTCGTCGGAGGCAACGTCTGCTGTAAATACCAATAGTGTCCATACGGCCGATTGGATGAATGGTTATCATGTACCCGGTCTTTCAGCGACCGGGGTAGATCTTAAACAGGCACAAGTCCCACCTTCGCCCGGCACGGTTCCCCTTAGTCCTAGTCCCGGTAATGTCTATTCAAATTCAACTACAACCGAGGCCTATATTAAACTATCTTGGTATGACCGAAGCACAAACGAAGACAATTTTATTATCGAACGTGGCACTGATGGAACTAACTTTACCCCTATCGCAACCGTGCCCTCATATTCCAAGAGCGGTGTTAGTTGGTATCCTTTGCGATATCGAGACAGTACCGCAATACGAGGCACAACATATTATTATCGCTTTCGATCCTCCAATAGTGCTGGGGTTTCGGGACCGACTTATTCCATATCCTCTCGTGTTTTACCCTTACCGATTTCTGCTCCTATTGCTCCGACAGTTGCTTCTATCTATGTCAACTCAACCAGCACCCCCTACTATATTAAGATACGATGGCAGGACAACAGCACAGATGAAGCGGGCTTTATCGCAGAGCGCAGTACAGATGGTGTAAACTTTTCCCAGATCGCTGGGGGATTCTATTCTAATACGATTGAGCAAACTGGCTTCACTTTCCCAGTCCGTGATTACTCAACAATAGTTGGCCCTACCTATTATTACCGTCTCAAAGCATACAATCTCATTGGCACAACTGAATCGTCCATCGTGACCCTTTCGATTCAGTCCTCGCCGCCACCGTTGCCAACCGCCCCCAATCTCTATATTGCTTTCGCCCAGTCAACCTCAACACCCTATTCAGTCAAGCTTTCTTTCACCGACCGATCAAACAACGAAGACGGTTTCCGTATCCTGCGCAGTGAAAATGGCACTCTTGGGACAACGACGGTTGATACACTTTCTTCACAATCCGGTTCAGGATCATCGCTCAAATACTTCGACACGTCCGCTGTTCTTGGCACGGTCTACCGTTATCAAGTAGGAGCATTCAACAGCGCTGGTAGCGCGCTTTCTAGTACGCTTCGGTCGGATCTCTACGACATCATTCGACCGCCCTCGAATCTTGTTGCAATCAACAATCCGCTCCCGCTTCGCAACCGCATCTTGCTCGGCTGGCAAGACAATGCGGCGAATATTGCTTTGCCGCCCGACAGTTATTCCGGCTCACGTATTGAGCGAAGCACTTCGCCAGATATGATCGGTTCGATAAAACAATTCTCGGTCCCTCGCGGCATCACGTCTTTCGAGGACAAATATTCTCTCGCAACATCCACGACCTATTACTACCGCGTTTACCGATACAGTTGGTACAGCAGGGGTTACTCAAATATTGCTTCTGCCGTTGCGGAGGCGATGCCACCCGCTTTACCTAACCTCACCATTCTAGGTTTTGATTCCCCACTTAATGTAACTGCGGGACAGAACGTGACCTTGCGAGCGTGGGTGTGGAATGCGGGAACCGTGTCTTCTCTTCCATCGAAATTACTTGTTGCTCTCTCGAGAACCACTGACTTTGATAACATTATTGCTGGAGCTCAAGCAACTTTAGACGTTCCAGTAATTTCTCCTTCTAGTCACGATGCCGAGATAACACACTCAAACGCCGTTTGGATTAGTTGGTCTACGAAAATTCCCGAGATAAGTCCCGCGTCTATTTACTTTATGGCTAAGACCGATCCTGACAATCAGATTGTTGAATCTAGTGAGACTGATAATAGCAGCGGTACAGAGATTCTTGTAACATCACTGCCTCCGCCAACGGGGCCTGCGCCGGACTTGATTATTGAATCGCTCAAAGTAGTGCAGAATTATGCGCGGGTAGGAAGGCCACTCTCGTTCACAGCGATTGTGAGGAATCAGGGATCAGTAAAAGCAGAAAACGTAGCGGTTAAACTTTCAGTTCTTGATCCTCAAGAGCTTCAACTTACTTCTGAAGAGTCGGCAAAAATAATAAAGCCAAACCAGCAAGATACTATACGCTGGCAGAATGCATGGACGCCGAAACTCCCGATCGGTTATGCGGTTAGTGTTTGCGCAGACCCGTTAAACGTAATAGCGGAGACAAACGAACTCAATAACTGTGTGAGTCGGCTTATTATGGTAAGTGAGCTTCGCACGACCGATTCGACACTTCCTGATCTTGTTGTTGAGGACGTTGACATTACTCCGAATATCAACGCGGCAGGAAAAACAATGTCAATCTCCGCGCGCGTCCGCAATCAAGGCAAAGAAAAGTCAAACAGCGTTGACACGCGCCTTACGCTTCTCAAAAATGTTAAAGGCAATATCGTTGTGAATGAAATAGTTTCTTCTTCTCCCATACAATCGAATTCTCGCGATACTATCCGCTGGAAAAAAGCGTGGGTGGCGGAACCCGGCGAGTATAGCTACGAAATTTGTACGGATGTTTTGCAGCCGACCGATACCGATAAAAGTGCAAAAACAAAGGAGTCGAACGAATTCAATAATTGCGTTAATGGCACTTTCATGGTCGCAGGAGTCGAAGTAGTGTCGCCGACATCGGCTTTGGAAAAAGTAACTGTGTTTTTAACAGCTCCTCCGGCGGTTGTCGCTGAATTGTCACCCGTGTTGGTTGCGCCGTCTCCTTCTCTTCAGACCCTTGAAACGCAACAGGATGTTGTTGAAACGCCACAACCAACCCTTTCTTCTCCTCTCGCTCCTGTAGAATCTATTGAACAGCCGGCACCCGTCATAACACCGGAAGTTACAAGCGAACCACTTCCCGTTTCCGTAGAGCCGGTAGTTGAGCAATCTGTTTCGGCAGCTTCAAAACTTTCAATTGGAAGTGCGTCTTTTGCCAATTCGACGTTGAAGATAAATGGTGAAAGGCAGACCTTTACAATTTCTCTTACCAATATTACTGCTTCAAAACTTACTGGCGTTTCGCTTACGGCGTGGGTTGAGCAAAATGGCGTGAAGGGCCAGACGGTCACCCAACAAATTACCTGCGGCGCAGGAAATGGTGTAGTGCCCGTGGGCTCTTGTACCGATACAGGCCGTATTGGTGCGGCGCTACCACTAAAGTCTGGTTCCGCGAATGCTATCTTTGAGTTAAAGGATAGTTCTGGTGTGCTTGCAAAAAAATCTATTTCGGTCACGATCACCGGGGGTACGGCTGCGGTACTTGGAGAGTTGTCATCTCTTGCGACGGTTGTTAATGGCATTCAAGGAATTATTGATGAAATAGGAAACTCGCTTTTCGGTTCTGACAGTGATGTGTCTGGTCCACGCGCGCAGGTTCTTCCCGAGCCCGTACCTTCTGTACCGATCCCGGCTCCCAATGGAAATATCCAGATTCGGCGCGTTGGGGGAGGGGAGACAATTGCAACCGCGCCGCAAGAAAGTATAGCTTATCTTCAATCTGAGAAATTCGGGTATTCCGAGAAATCGGAAAAAAATCCCGCCGTGTTCCGTAAGATTAATGCCAACTGGCAATATACCGCGATGGTAACAGACATCGCCGGGTTCGATGTATTTGTAGGATCATGCACACGAGAGCGCGGAAATCCCGATGGCAATCCGTGCCAAGTTAAGGAGTTTGCTCCGGCGTTTTGCGAAGTGGGCTTGTGCCGTTTGGGTACCGGAGTTCTTAATGGCAGTGTAACAAAGATCGTCTTTAAATATGTAAAGAGCGATGTCGTGCCTCCGCGCACGCAATGCAATGACGGCATAGACAACGATGGGGACGGATTAGTTGATTATCCCGATGACCCCGGTTGTGAATCTTCAAGAGATGGTGA
>Ga0075976_103_pt1 | contig 43009 bp, 45 predicted proteins | sample RifGroA2_FD_68052 | JGI IMG/M metagenome (GOLD analysis project Ga0075976, IMG submission 68052) | Parcubacteria bacterium GW2011_GWA2_47_10b
GGCCTTGTTAATAAATGGTCAAGTAAGTTTGCCCGGCGTATCGGGGTTGCGTTTCCAGAAACCATGCATTACTTTCCTCCCGAAAAGACAGCGCTTGTTGGCAATCCCATTCGGCGAGGCATCATCGGCGGATCGGAAGATGAAGCGTTTGATATCTTCGGACTCGAAAGTGGCGTTCCGGTAGTTCTCGTATTAGGGGGCTCGCAGGGCGCGCAAAAGATCAATGAAGTGATTCTTACTGCTCTGCCTGAACTTGTTGAACGCGTGCAGGTTATTCATTCAACAGGACAGATACACTATGAAAGTGTAAAAGGTGAAGCAGAAGTAGTACTTGCCTCGTCCGCACATAAAAAGCGTTATCATCCTTATCCTCTTTTACAAATTAGCCAGCTTCGTAACGCCGCATTCGTCGCCGATGTTGTTATATCTCGTTCAGGGGCGGGTTCGATTTTTGAAATTGCGGCATGGCAAGTCCCCGCAATTCTTATTCCAATTGCAAACTCTGCCCAGGATCACGCCCGGGAAAACGCATATAATTATGCCCGTACGGGAGCCGCGGAAGTAGTAGAGGAGGAAAATCTAACGCCCCATCTTTTACAGTCGGAGATCATGCATATTATTGAGGATACCGAACGGCGCACGGAGATGAAACAGGCGGCGGGCTCATTCGCAAAACTTGATGCAGCCCAAAAAATCGCGAATGAACTTATTCGGCTCGGGATTCATGAATAAAACAAATAATATTCGAGTTCGTATCGCGCCGTCTCCAACAGGTTTTTTTCATATTGGTACCGCGCGCACGGCGCTGTTTAATTGGCTCTTTGCGCGAAAGCATGGCGGCGCGTTCATTGTGCGCATTGAAGACACGGACCGTGAGCGCTCGAAGGCAGAATTTGAGGTTGATATTACAGAGAGTTTAGAGTGGCTTGGCTTGGTGCCCGATGAATTTTATCGCCAGAGCGAGCGCACGGAGATTTACAAGAAATATCTTGAAAAACTTCTTAAAGAGCGCAAGGCGTTTTATTGCGCTCATAGTATTGAGGAACTTGAGCAAGAATCCGAACGCCAAAAGAAAGCAGGTCAGGTGCCCTGTCATCTCTGCGACGATCGGGATGCGCGCATAACGGAAGGCATTATTCGGTTTAAGAATAACGAAACAGACGCGATCATAATTGGTGATCTTATTCGCGGTGAAATACGCTTTGATCCGCGACTTATTGGGGATTTTGCACTTGCGCGTAATCTTGAAGAGCCACTTTATAATTTTGCAAACACAGTTGACGACCGCGAGATGGATATGAGCCATGTCATACGTGGCGAGGATCATATTTCGAACACTCCGAAACAAATACTTGTTGGCCGCGCACTGGGGTTTACACAACCGCGGTGGACACATGTGCCGTTGTTGTTGGGTTCCGATCGTTCAAAACTTTCAAAACGACATGGCGCGCTTGCAGTTCGCGAATATCGCGCGCAAGGATATTTGCCCGAGGCGATGCTTAACTTTGTTGCACTTTTGGGTTGGCATCCTCCCGCAGGGAAGAGGGGAGAGCGCGAACGTGAAGTATTCTCGAGGGATGAACTCGTTGAGCTTTTTTCATTGGAACGTATTCAGAAAGCTGGAGCTATCGCCGAGATGCAAAAACTTGATTGGTTCAACAGAGAGTATTTAAAAAAATTGAGTGACAAAGAGTTTATTGATCGTGCCGCGCCCTTTATTTCATCTCCGGAAGGAAAACGCGTGCCCAAAGAGTTACTGCCTATTTTTAAGAAACGCATTACGCGACTGTCCGATGTAGATCAAGAAATTAGAAGCATTATTAATTTATCCGACTACGAGGCGGGCGTTTTATTGAAAGGTGATAGAGAGGGGGCTCACGTTTGCATGATCATTGACACGATACTTAATATATTGTCAAGAATTGATCCTCAAAAATTTAGTGGTGTTACTGCCCGAGAGGCCCTAGATCCGTTGGTTAAAAAAGAGGGCATTGGAAGCGTTTTATGGCCTCTGAGAGCTTCTTTATCGGGTAAAGAGGTGTCGATTGGCCCGTTTGAACTGGTTGATATTTTAGAAAAAGACGAAGTGGTTCGGCGGCTCATTGTCGCCAGAAACAAGCTTTAGCTTTAGGTATGAGAAATAGCGCCAGGATTTTGTTTCTCTGCATCCTTGTACTTTTCTCAACGCCGTTATTGCTGTTCGCTGCAGATCCTATCATGGATCTTCGCAATAAAATCAAGGAGCGAGAAGATGAGATTGCAAGACTCGAGAAAGAGATCTCCGCTTATCAAGGGTCATTGGAACAACAATCAACCCACTCTCAAACTCTGGGAGGCGAGATCAAAAAACTCGAAACTCAAATTAAAAAACTCACTGCCGATATCCGTTGGACCGAAGCTCAAATTCAGAAGACTGGTTTTCGCATTGAAGAGTTGAATGGAGAAATTGACGGGAAAAAGAATGATATTGAAGAGGGGAAAGCCGTGCTGGCCGAACTTATTAAATCTCTCAATGAAAGCGATGATAGTTCTCTAATCGAAATACTCTTTGCACGCGGGACGCTATCAGATTTTCTTGGGGATCGTGAAAATACATTTCGCGTGAACAGAGACCTCGAACGAGAAATTCGCAATCAGCAAGTGCGCAAAAAAAATCTTGAGGAAGAACGTAATAAGAAAGAACAGCAAGAACTCGAATATACTTCTTTCAAACGCGATCTTTCTGGGAGGAAGTCGATCCAGGAATCGGTTAATACGGAGAAAAATGAACTTTTGAAGGAAAGTCAAAACAAGGAGTCCCAATTCCAAAAATTATTGCGGGAAAGAGAGGAAAAACGCAAACTTATCCAAGATGAGTTGATTGCAATTGAAGAAGAACTCCGCGCACGGATTGATCCTTCGTTGCTTCCCCAGAAGAGAAAAGGCATATTGGGTTGGCCGGTTGCCGGTCCCTTTATCACACAGGGATTCGGATTTACCCAATTTGCACAGACCTATGGCAGCGATATTTACAAGGGCAAAGGGCACAACGGAGTAGATTTCCGAGCGTCTGTTGGAGCACGCGTTTTAGCCGTGGAAGACGGAAAAGTAAAAGATTTTGGCAATACCGATACGATTTGCAAGGGCGGCTCCTACGGGAAATGGGTGATTGTTGAACATCCAAATAATCTCTCGTCATTATACGCGCATTTATCATCGGTGGCTGTCACGCGCGGCCAGAATGTGCGGCGGGGCGATCTCGTCGCGTATAGCGGGGCAACCGGATATGTAACGGGACCACATTTACACCTCACGATTTACGCGTCAGATACATACGAACTTAGAAAAACAAACCACTGCGGCGTTGTACCCGCGGGGGGATTTATTGATCCCATGGATTACTTGCCAGATATGATATAATACTGAGATAGAGCAATATTACGATTTATGAGGTTTCATTCATCATCTAAATCTTCCGGTTTTATACAACTCATAGTTATCATTATTTTATTTGTTGTTATTTTAAGTCTTCTTGGCGTATCGATTAGTTCTCTTATAAACGACAAAACACTCCAAGAAAACTTTTTGTTCCTGTGGAGCGGAATTGTATGGTTCTGGAATACCTATGCCCATACTTTTTTTGTTTTCCTTTGGCATACAGTTGTCTCAAACAATAACTAGGTCTTGCTAGAATCTCTGATATGTCGCAAAAGCTATATTGTGCGACCTGTTATTAATCTTTTTATAATCCTTCGGAGACGACTTCCCCTGTCGATCTCGTGTACAATATAAAACAAATATGAGAATATCGTATTCATCACTTGAAACATATAAACAATGCCCGCAGAAATATAAGTTTCAAGAAATCGACAAAAGAAAAGCACCGAAAACAAAAGAAGCAATTTTCGGTACGGCCATACATAGCGCGCTTCAATTTATGTTCTCGCGTGATCCCCTGTTTCCCACACTTTCGGAAGTTGTGGAGCATTTTCGAGATAAGTTCATGGAAAAATGTTTATTGCCGGAAGCTGACGCGGCCCGATATTGTGATGTTGGAGAGAAGATGCTCGCAAATTTTTATAAGAAGAATCCGCCATGGAATTTCAATGTTATTGACCTCGAATCGCACTTTGAAGTTGCTGTTGTCGATGAGATTTATAATGTTTCGCATACCCTTGCGGGAAAAATAGACAGGATTGATAAACTTTCAGACGGATCATATGAAATCATTGATTATAAAACGAACAGAAGACTACCGTCACAGAATGATACCGATAAAAACCAACAACTCGCGGTCTATCAGCTCGGCATTAAAAAACGCTGGCCTCATGTCGATCCTTCCAAAGTGAAACTTTCGCTTTATTTTCTGCGAGCCGAGGAAAAAATTTCTACTTTTCGTTCACCCGAAGCGCTTGCTCATGCGGAAAACGAGATTCTCTCGCAGGTTCGCATAATCGAAGAAAAAACGCAGGAAAACGATTTTCCCCCAGTACCCTCGGCCCTTTGCGACTGGTGCGGATATAAGCCGATCTGTCCCGCATGGCGGCATTTATATGAAAAAGAAAAAAAACCGGAGATTCAAAGCGCAATTAATGAATTTCTTGAACTGAAAAGGGAAATCGATGAGCGGAAGAAAAAACTTATTTCTTTGGCGTCGATTGTACGCGAATATATGCAAATAGAAAAACTGGAACGCGTTTTTGGGGATATGGGGTCTATTTTACAGTCGCGGCAAGAACGTGCATCATGGGATTCTGAAAAAGTGCGGGAAATCCTTTCAGGTAGTAATATTTTGGATTCTGTAATGACCGTCGATCCGCAAAAACTATCTTTTATTGTGCGATCACTCCCTGATGAAATACAAGAAAAACTCAAGAAAGAAGCGCGTACCGTAAAAACTTTTGTGGTTTTGAAGGTCTCGAGAAAAAAAGAGAAAGCACCCGAGTAAGCGTGCGATATTAACATTGTGTCGAAGGTTCAAATCCGGCTTTTTGGGCGGATGCTTCGTCATTAAAATAAATCTTATTTTCTGTTTTGATGCGATTTATAGATGCGCACCCCGCTGGGTAATATTTTGATCCATTTCGCGAAGCGATAAAATGGGTATCTTCTATTGGGCCAGCCGCGGCATTAACAGAGAATGCTTGTTGTTCGTAGATAATTTCTTTTTTTCCGCGTGATTTTTCATATAACACTCCCGATCCCACAATAATTAATATCGCGAGTATGCTTATGAGTACAATAAAAATATCATTTTCCCACGCCTTGATTTTTTCTTGTAACCGGGTTAACATAAATTTATTATAGAAAATAGTCTAAAAATAAGGAAATTATGGCGCATACTAAATCCGGTGGATCAACACGAAATACGAGGGATTCGCAGCCAAAATACCTCGGGGTAAAACTTTTTGGAGGTGAACGGGCTCGGGCGGGTACCATTATTGTCCGCCAGCGCGGAACACGTATTACAGCTGGTCCTGGAGTTCGTGTTGGCAGAGATCATACTCTCTATGCTATTCGGGAAGGAGAAGTGCTTTTTGAAGAAAAAAGAAAAAAGCATTTCGACGGCAAAACAGTCTGGCGCAAACAAGTAAGTATCGTAAGCGTCTAAAAATACTAGTGGATTATTTTTTCGTTTTGATCGCCGCGCGGATAAACTCACGGAAAAGCGGGTGGGGGTTGAGTGGGCGGGAGAGGAATTCGGGATGGAATTGGACACCGACGAAAAATGGATGATCGCGAAGTTCAATGATTTCAACTAATTTGCGCTGTGGGTTTATCCCCGATACAATCAGTCCCCTCTTTTCAAGACGTGGCAAAAATTTAGAATTTACTTCGTAGCGATGGCGGTGGCGCTCTTTTATACAAGAGGTTTTATAAGAACGTTTAGCGATCGTGCCGTCTTTTATCGCGCAATCATAAAGCCCGAGCCGCATCGAGCCGCCGTAGTTTTTTGATGAAAGCAATTTTTCTTGTTCAGGCAGAATATGAATAACCGGATAGGGGGTTTTTGGGTTGATCTCTTCAGTATGGGCGCGGTCCATTTTGGCCACGTGCCGTGCAAATTCTACGACCGCCAGTTGCATACCATAACAAAGCCCGAAATACGGAATTTTTGCGCGTCGGCAGTATTCAATGACGCGAAGAACTGGTTCGCGCCCATGGAACCAAGAGGCGTGTTTGAGCGATTCGATGACGGAAATATATGAATCGGCAAGAGAGAAGGAGCCGCTGGCAAAATATTTGCCTACAACACCGATTTTAACCGGTTGTTTTGAAGGCCGCTGAATAGTTTTGACAAGGCGCTTCCAGTCTTTGAGGTCGGTTTCCTTTTTCTTGAGGCCGAGTTTTCTAAGTACGATTGCACCGAGCTGATCTTTCTCAAAATTAACCGGGACCTCGTATATCGATTTAATATCGGGAGCGGAAATAATATCTTCCTCATGAAGATTGAGCGCAAATGAAAGTTTTTGTTTTCTTACTTTATCAAGGGGTAGTGCGGAACGGGCGAGAATGATATCCGGTTGGATTCCAGCCGAGTTTAGCGAGCGTACTGCGTATTGCGTCGGTTTTGTTTTCATCTCGCCGATCATGGCTGGTATGGGAAGATAACTTACCATTACAAAAAGTACGTCTTTTGGATAGTGGAGATGGCGCTGGCGCAGAATGCGCGCCGCTTCCAAAAATAAAAGATTCTGATACTCCCCTATCGTTCCGCCAATTTCGACAAGCATGATATCTGCCTTGTTGATGCGTTGCGATTTTTGGATACGCGAGATGACTTCTTCCGGTACGTGCGGCACCACTTCAACACACTTGCCACCAAATTCTAAGTTGCGTTCTTTCTGGATAAGCGCCTGGTAAATACTGCCGGTGGTCATGTAGTCCACTCGGTGAAGGTTTTTATTAAGAAAACGCTCGTAATTGCCGATATCTTGGTCGCACTCGAGGCCATCTTCAGTGACAAAAACTTCCCCGTGTTCGGTGGGATTCATAGTGCCTGCGTCTACGTTGACGTAGGGGTCAATCTTCATCGCCGATACGGAAAATCCATACGATTGAAGAATTTTACCAAGTGATGCGGTTGCTACACCCTTGCCAATACCCGACATGACTCCCCCGGTGATGAAAATAATCTTACTCATAATATCTCTTGAATAATGACGCGGATCGGTATCTTTTGTCCACCGAGTATGATTAATATTGTATGTTCCCCGATTGTTTTGAGCGGGGAGGCGTCAATAGAATTTTCCGAAATGAGCGAGAACCCTTTTTTGTGGAGTGAGTCCACGATATCCTCACGGGAAACCGCCCCAAAGAGATGCCCTTTCTCGTTTGCCTTTCTTGAAAAATGAAGCGTGACTTGTACGAGTTCTTTTTGAACAGAAGCGACGAGGTCCTTGTCTTTTTGTGACTTCTGTATTTTTTGTTCTTTGAGTGCGTGTATTGTCTTTGTGGTGTTTGGGTCGGCAAGATTTGCCAAACCCTGCCGGATCAGATAATTCCTGCCGTATCCGTTCTTAACATCGACAAGTTCTCCTCGTTGGCCGAGGCGCGGGACATCGCGAAGAAGAATTACTTTCATAGTATTTCTTAGAGGCCTTCTAAATACTCTATTGCTTTCTTAAGTACCGGATCTTCTCCCGGTTTTGTATCCTCGGAAATTTTAACTTCGATATCGGGCATAAGTCCCTCTTTTGAAATCGATATCCCGTTTGGCGTTACCCATTTGGCGATGGTCACCTTAAGGGACGTGCCGTCTGTTATTGGTTCAAGTTCTTGTACTGATCCTTTTCCGAACGTTTTTTCTCCAATAAGCACCGCTTTTTTATGTTCTTTGAGAGCGCCCGCGAGAATTTCTGACGCTGAAGCCGATCCGCGGTTGACGAGAATTACCGTCGGAATATCCTCGAGAGAGCCAAACCCGTAGCTTTTGTAAAGGTTTGGATCTCTATCTTTATATACTTCCTGGGTGACTATTTCACCTTCTGGGAGCCACCAGCTTGCAATCTCGATTGATTCATTTAAGAAACCGCCAGGGTTATTGCGAAGATCAACAATAAGTTTTTTTGATCCCGATTGGAGAAATTCTCGGACGGCGTTCGCAAAATCATCCCCAGATTTTTGAGTGAAGCTGTGAAGTTGGATCCGAAAGATATCGTCTTTTTCTTTCCCAGTTGTGATCGCGGGCAATTTAATCACGTTGCGCGTGACTTTAACCTCCCGCGGTTTGTCGTCGTCGTTGCGCGCGATAGTCAGTAAAACGGTGGTATCTTGCTCACCGCGGATAAGATGAACGGCTTCATCAAGAGTAAGTTCGCTAGTAAATTTGTCGTCGATTTTCAATACTTTATCCCCCGCTTTAAGACCGCTTTTTTCTGCGGGTGATCCCTTAATAGGAGCGATAATAGTAAGAATATCCTTTCTAATCCCAATTTCAGCTCCGATCCCGGAGAATTCCCCTTTTATCTCACTTTCGAAATCTTTTAACTCCACGGGCGGCAAAAAGACGGTATAGGGGTCACCAAGACTTGCAACCATGCCTTGTATTGCTCCCCAAACAAGCTTTTCACGGTTTATGTCTTCTTCTCCCACGTGTTTTGATTCTACAAGTCGCCACGCCTTCCAGAATGGTTCAAAATCAATTTCGTTGGCATTTTTAATGTCAGAAGGAATTTCCTTGTGAAGCACGCCAGTAATTCGTTCGATTTCTGGTCGCGAAGAGTATCCAAACCATGTGCCCGATACAAATGTTGCGGCAATCACGAGGAGTGCCGCCCCCATAATAAAAAAGCGCTTATTCGGCTTCATAACTAATCCTCAGTATCGCAAAGTTTTTGGTTGCCGGCAAGTCACAGATGTTGGTACAATATCTATATGGATAAAGTATCGTCCCGCCATGTTTCTTGGGTGGATCTTGAAGACCCGACCGAGGACGAAGTGAAAGAACTCGCGAGAAAGCAACCAATACATCCGCTTGTTCAAAAGGAGCTTGTTACTCCCACTTATCGTCCGAAGATTGAAGAGTATGAGGATCATCTCTATCTTGTTCTCCATTTCCCTGTTTTTGATAAAAAGACAAATGCGACATTCAGCCGCGAAATTGACTTTATCATTTTTCCTTATAATTTAGTCACTATCCATTACGACCCGATCCCCCAGCTGGACGATTTTCAGCAATTTCTGGCAGGCCATGAGGCCGTCCGCGAACGGAGCTTCGGAGGCAATTCGGGTCATTTGCTCTATACCATAGTGAGTAGACTTTTCTTGCTGTCACTCAAAGAGCTTGAAGCAATCGAAGGAAGGATTAAAAACCTTGAGGAGGATATATTCGATAAAAAAGTACACAAGGTTTTGACCGGTATCGCCGATGTGAGACGCGATCTCTTAAATTTCCGGCGGGCTCTCAAACCCCAGCGGGCGGTGCTTGATTCTCTCGTGGAACATGGCGGGCGGTTTTTTGGGAAAGACGCGGTTCCCTATTTTAATGATATCAAGGGCGAGTACACGCAAATTTGGAACGAAGTCGAGGATCTCCAGGAAACTCTAGATATACTCTATGAGACACATGTATCGCTTGTTTCCGCGAATACGAATGACGTCACAAAAATTCTTACGATAATGGCGTCTCTATTTCTCCCAGCCACGTTGATTGCTACTGTTTACGGCATGAATTTCACTAATATTCCCTTCATGAACGAGGAAAACGGTTTCTGGATCATTGTCGGTTTTATGCTTGTGGTCGTTTGCGGGATTTACCGATATTTCAAATACAGGCGATGGCTGTGAAATTATTTAATACGCTTAGGCGCAAGAAGCAGATATTTACAGCGCGGCCGGATAACGTTATCCGTATGTATACATGCGGGCCCACTGTGTATAAATCGCAACATATTGGTAATTATCGAACTTTTATCTTTGAGGACATTTTAAAGCGAGTTCTCTTGGCAAGAGGATACCAAGTACGCCACGTTATGAACATCACCGATGTTGGCCATTTAGTTTCGGACGCGGACGAAGGAGAGGATAAAATTGAAAAAGAAGCCCGTGTTCAAAAAAGAAGCGCGCGAGACATCGCGCGCTTCTTCGAAATGGAATTCAAAAAGGATATTAAAACATTAAATATTTTGCCGCCCGAGCGCTTTACGCGCGCAACGGCTCATATCAAAGATCAGATAAAACTCATTCAGGCGATCGAGAAAAAGGGGCTTGTATATCGCACAGCCGATGGTATTTACTTTGACACGTCGCGCATTTCGGATTACGGAAAGCTCGCCCCGAAAAATATCAGGGGTATTCGATCGGGCGCACGCGTAGCTTTAAAGGAAAAACGAAATCCGACCGACTTTGCACTATGGAAGTTTTCTCCTGCGCATGGTCCGCACCGCCAGATGGAATGGCGCTCGCCGTGGGGCATAGGATTTCCTGGTTGGCACATTGAGTGTTCAGCGATGAGCATGAAATATCTTGGACCAACACTTGATATTCACTGCGGTGGGGTTGATCACATCCAAGTGCATCATTCCTGTGAGATTGCGCAGTCAGAAGCAGTGACCGGGAAACCATCTGCAAGGTTTTGGATGCATTGCGCCCACTTGACTCTTGCGGAAGGAAAGATGGCAAAGTCCTCGCCAGAAACAAACATAACACTGAAAACACTCAAAGACCGCGGGTTTGACCCGCTTGATTTACGGTATTTGGTGCTTGGCGTTCATTACCGCAAGCCTCTTTTGTTTCGCTGGGAAGCGCTCGCGGGCGCGCGTAGCGCGCGTCTCAAATTGGCAAGTTTTTATCAGGCATTGCCTATAAAAAAGCAGCGTGGTGAAGATAATTTCCGAAAACGCATTGAGGATGCTGTTTTTGATGATCTTAATACTCCACGGGCGCTCGCGGCGTTTTTCGCGGCTGTCCGCAAGCCCGTATCAAGATCGTTTGTTCTTTGGGCTGACCATATCTTCGGGCTCTCAATTGGACGCAGATCCCCTATTCCGAGGAATATTCTTGTTCTTGTAAAGAAACGGGAATCTTGTCGACAAAAGAAAGAGTGGCGTGCCGCTGACGAAATCCGCGACCTGCTCGCAAGGCAGGGCTTTCGCGTAAAGGATACGAAAGACGGCCCCGTGATACACAGGATATAGACTCTTTTTGCATTGCGGACCATGGAGATATCCGGGTAGGATATCTCCATGGCTGATTCGCTGAAAATCCCTCCTCATAATAAAGACGCGGAAATGGCCGTCCTTGGTTCAATTATGATCGACCGCGGAGCAATCGCGCGGGTGGTTGATATTTTAACGCCCGATGATTTCTATTTTTCCGAACATGCGTTGATTTATAATGCGATGGTTGATCTCTTTGAGAAAAACGCGCCGCTCGATATTCTTTCGCTTCAGGGATATTTGGGGGAAAAGGGGCTTTTGGAACGCGTTGGAAATGCGAGTTATCTTGCATCTCTCGTAAATTCCGTGACAAGCCCGGCAAATATCGTACATTACGCGACTACGGTTAATAAAAAGCGCGTATTGCGCGACCTTATTAGTGCCGCCCATTACATCGGTGGTCTTGGGTATCAGGAAGATCAAGACGTTGAGGTGTTGCTTGATGAGGCGGAGCAACGGGTGTTTGGGGTTTCAAACAGTTCTCTTCGCCAGAAATTTTCACCAGTTCGCGATGCGCTTTCCGAAGCATGGGAACGAATTGATATGCTTCATAAAGGCAAGGGTACGACTCGCGGTATCCCGACTGGTTTTGAAAAACTCGATAATCTGCTCTCGGGTTTACAGAAATCTGACTTTGTAGTTCTCGCGGCGCGCCCATCGTTTGGAAAAACTGCACTTGCCCTTGATATTGCCCGGCATGCGGCGGTGGAGAAAAAAATCCCCGTCGGTATTTTTAGTCTTGAAATGTCAACACCGCAACTTGTGGATCGGTTTATCGCCGCCGAAGCCCATGTGGACCTCTGGAAGTTGCGGACCGGACGGCTTTCTGAAGCAAATAATGATTTTCAGAGAATTAATGACGCGCTTGCCCGTCTGGCCGAAGCTCCAATTTATATTGATGACGCTGCTTCCGCTACCGTGATTCCGCTCGCTCAAACATCTTGCGCGAGAGCTCGATGTGCCCGTACTTGCGCTTTCACAGCTCTCGCGCGCGGTTGAACAGCGGCATCCCCCGATCCCCCGCTTGTCAGATCTCCGTGAGTCGGGAGCAATTGAACAGGACGCGGACGTGGTTATGTTTATTTATCGTGAAGACAAAGCGAAACGGGAAACAACGCGGCCGAACATCGCAGAAATTTTAGTGGAAAAACATAGAAACGGGCCAACGGGAAAAGTAGAGCTTTATTTCAATCCGGAAAAAGTCAGTTTCTCGACATTAGATGAATCTTTTATGTAATCCCTATGTATCCGAATCCCATACAAAAACTCGTGGAGTATTTTATGCGACTTCCTGGTATCGGGCCGCGGCAAGCATCACGTTTTGTTTATACGCTTCTCGACGAGGATATAAAAACTATCGAAGGATTTGCAGACGCGCTTGGCGAACTTGCACGAACGGTAGCGCGTTGCGCAGAATGTTTTCGCGGGATTGAAAAGAAAAATAGCAACAGCGTCTGTGATCAATGTGCGGGTAATACGATCACCGCAATTCTCGTGGTTGAAAAAGATCAAGACCTAGAGACGATCAGTAAAACCGGATTGTGGCAGGACGCTTATCATGTGCTCGGTGGTACCATTACGCTCCTCAACGAAAAAACGCGCGTGACCGATAGAATCCGCGCTCTTTATGATCGGCTCGCGCGCCGTACAAAAACCGCAGAAAAGCCGATTGAAATAGTGCTTGCAACTTCTGCCACAACCGAAGGAGACGCAACCGCACTCTATATCGAGCGAGTGCTTGAGCCGTTTGTAAAAGAAAAAAAGATTACTCTAACACGACTAGGGCGTGGGATTTCAACCGGCACCGAAATGGAATTTGCAGATCCTCAAACCCTCAAAAATGCGCTAAAAAATAGGAAATAAATAGCCCCGTATGGGCTATTTATTAATTGATTTGATCTCTACTTCCGAAAACGGCTGGCGGTGGCCTTTGCGGCGGCGGCGGCGTGTTTTTGAGTGATAGCGCAAAATGCGGATTTTTTTTCCTCTGCCCTGTGCGACAAGACTTGCCTCTACAGAAATTCCTTCAAGATAGGGCTTACCGATTTTTATATTTTCGCCGTCGGCGAGCAATAAAACCTTGCCAAACACAACTTGCTCTCCCGCTTTCAACGGAAGTTTTTCTATTTTAAGTTTCTGGTTTTCGCCGACGATATACTGCTTTCCGCCGGTTTCGATGACCGCAAACATGCGTTTTATATTATCCTTCCGTATCTACCTTGTCAAGCAAAACTGGCTCGTACCCGATCCCCTCGCCGCCGATTTTTAGGACGTCTTTATCAATCTTTCCCATCTCTTTATTTGCAAGATTATACGCATTAACCGTGGTATTGATACTTGCGCCGACTCGTTTGAAATAATCATCATACGCGCGCAAATGATTGCCGAGCACCGTCACATTTTTGATAAGCTGTTTTGTGGATTCCTGAATCGTATATGCTTTCATGCCCACCATAAGCGCCTGAAGCGTCACATAAAACGTTGTGGGCGAGACAATATGCACGTGTTTTTCATACGCCGCGTAATCAAGCAAATCGCGCGTATTGACTTTCAGGGCGCCGACCTTGTTCACAAGCAAATCGTAATAAATTCCCTCTGCTGGAATAAACATAAAAGCAAACTCAAGCGTCCCCTCCTCCGGGCGTATATATTTTGCCGTTTCATCTATGCGATTTTTTAGATCTTGCTTAAATGTTTTTTCAAGACGCTCACGTTCAACCGTGTCGCGTTCTTCGGCAATGCGATTATAATTTTCAAGCGAGAACTTTGAATCAATAGGAATAATTTTATCGCCAAAAAAGAGCGCGGCGTCCACTATCTCGCCGTCGCGAAATTTGTATTGCATTTGGTATTGGTTTGGCTGAAATGCTTTTGAGAGCAGTGTATCAAGATAATACTCGCCAAACACCCCGCGCTGTTTCGGGTTCTTTAAAATATCTTGCAGACGCGCTAGCTGATCGGCAAAATTGACTACTTGGCGGTTGGTTTCGTCAAGTTTTGTGAGACGCTCGGTCACATCGCGAATAATACGATTTGATTCATAAGCGCTCGTTTGAATCATCTTTGCGGATTCGCCAAATCGCGCTTCCACGACGCGCTGCATTTCGTGAATCTGGTTTTGCAAAAGATCTAGCCCAGCAGGCTTGCGCCGAAGCGCCAGAAAAACAACAAGTCCGGCAACAAGCCCAACTACAAAAATCGCGGTAATCGCAAGTGCTGACATGCCGTCTATTTTACCAGATACCTCCAGGGTTTTCGAGCCCACGTACCCGCATAATCAACGCCAATACGCTGCGCGCGTGTGATGCGCGCTGGCTTGGCAACCCGGTTGCCAAGTGAAAGCCCGGCGCGCGGATCAAAAAGATTTTTTCCAGAAAGAGCGCCGGTAATTTTAAGCGCGCGGCAAACTCGCCCCGGGCCGTTTATCAATTCACCAGACGGCAAAAGTTTTATGCCGCGGATGAGCACTGCTGCCGGATAATCTTTGCGCTCGGTTACAATATTGAGACACCAATGCATGCCGTAAATTAGATATACATAGATGGTTCCCGGCGGGCTGAACATCGGCGCGTTGCGCTTTGTTTTGCCTCGCGAGGCGTGGGATGCTTTATCAGAGAAGCCCTTATATGCCTCGGTTTCGGTGATCATTGCTCGAGTTATATGCGAGCCCGCTTTTCGTACAATTTCCATACCCAGAAGTTTTTTTGCCACTGTCCGTGTATCATGCGCAAAGAACTTTTGATCCATAAAAGTCGGGATTATTCAATCTTCGATTACAAATTTTTTGAGAAAGTATGGAACGCAAGTTTGTGACCAATAAGTCATGCGGTCGCGGTAACTATTAAGTTCGCGTATGGATACAAATTTTCCTTCGGAGATTCCATGGTCGCCGGTAAATTCGAAATCCTCACAATCCCCCTCAAAAAGCCACACGAGCCCAAGATGCACTCGATTAACCGGCGTGTCATGCATTTTCACGATGCCTAAGAATTCTTTTTTAACGACGTTGCCTTTATAGTTGAGTTCTTCTTCAAACTCGCGTTCGGCGGCTTCCCAGATTCCAAGATCTGTGTCATCGACGTGTCCCCCGAGGAAAATGGGCCACATATCATGCAATCTCCCTTCGCTCCCTGTTTTAGGAATTTTATGAAGAAATATTTTTTTGCCGACTTTCAAAATAATCTGCGGAATAATCTGCTGGTATGATTCGTCGTCTTCAACGTGCGGACGTTCGATATATTCTTTGTGTTTATCAATCAATTTTAAAATCTCTCCCGACGATTGTTCTTGAAAACCTTCCCAGATATTATCGGGAAACAATATTTTTGTTTTTACAACCAAAATTTTACTCATATATATTTTTTGAACCAGTTAAAATAGTGTAAGTGTTATTTGGATTATTTTCTAGAGCTGGTTCTAAGTTTCTCGTTCATGAGATGAATGGAGGCCCCTCCTAATTAAAAACGCGAAGGATCCATGCGCTTCGCGTTTGTCGGCTATTTGATGTGTGTGAACCTTCTCACTCGCTCCACCTACGGGTTGTCATGGCATCCTGGTAGAAGATTGGACCGCCGAGGTGCATGGCGAAACCGATTCCCATCACGAACGCGAGATCGCATTCTTCCTCGGAGGCCACGATTCCACGATGTACGAGCTCACGAGCCTTCTGGTAGAGAGCTCGCAGGCATCGCTCGACGATCTCCTCACTGGAGGCGACTCGATTCCCGCGGTCCCCGATGAGATTAGGGAGACCGAAAAAGACGCCCCCCTGCTTGCCGTCTATGTAGTAGTCGTAAAACCCAGCACTCGTCTTCTTCCCCCAGCGCCCCATGTCGCGGAGCGCTGTGATGAGAATGGACGATGAAGGATTCCCCGATGCCTTGATTGTGTCGAACATGCCCGCCGCCACGTCGACGCCCGAGTTGTCAACGACCTCGAACGGACCCATCGGAAAGACTTGGTGCATAGCCGCATCGATCGCGTTGATCGGCGTACCTTCGATGTAAAGCTTCCCGGCTTCCTCGAGGTAGACCGCGAGGCCTGCGTTGACGAGGAAACCGATGGAGCCGTCCTTGAGAATGACTGGGGTTTTCCCGATCTTGCGGACGAACTCGTGAACGGTCGCCACCGTATCTGGTGATGTCTCATCCCCGACCACGATCTCGACGAGCGGCATGCGCTCGGCAGGACCGAAGAAATGGAGATTTACGTAATTGGACGGATGTCCTCTCTCACCAAGAAAGGGAACGATGACGGAAGGTCCCATGGAACTCGAGTTAGAAGCAGCGATTGCCTCCCGCCGGAGTCCCTCGCCGAGTCGGCGATAGAAATCCGCCTTCACGTTGAGGTTTTCGCTCCGCGCTTCGATTACGAGGTCGTGATTGAAAATCTCCGAGAGCTTCGTGGTGACGACGACCGTTGCGAGCCGTCGCTCCACCTCTTCCTCGGTGATTGTTCCCTTCTTGAGCGCGAAGGCATACTTCGCGCGAAGCTTGGGGATGACGCTGGATGCGAACTCCGGGAGCGGAACATGGCCCGTCACCTTGTAGCCCGCCTCGAGGCAAAGCCACGCGATGGCACCGCCCATGAAGCCGTCGATGCCGTCGACTGCGACGTATTCGATTTTCCTTGGCTTGCCGAGGAATCCTTTGGGAAGCTTCTGTGTGGACTGCTGAGCGAAGAAGAAACGCATCCCCGCCTTGCCTTCGGAAGAGGTTGCGACCTCGAGGAACGCGTCGCGCTCGATCTTGATCGCCTCTCGAAGAGGAAGAGTTGCTCCCTTCACCATCACGTCGAGTGCCACGTACGGCGCTCTCGGATTCGGCCTTCCCATGGTTGCCTTCTTGATCGTTGGCAACACTATGGACTTCAGAGACTCCGCTTGTGCGAGATCCGGCGGCGGAGTGCGATCGAGTGTCGATAGTGTCTCGCTCAAGAAACAAAGCGCGAAAGAGGCTGTGAGATAACCCTCGGGGATGACCGCATCGATCAGGCGAATGGCTTCCGCCTCCCGAGCCTTGAAATTCTTGCCCGTGAGGATTGCTGTGAATCCCGCCTGGCCATTCACGGGATCGGTCGCGTTCACGAGCCCGCACCTGCGCGGCGCACGCTGCGTCCCACCAAGACCCGGGAAGATGTTGAGTCGGATCTCGGGGAAACCGATCGTGGACTTCGCGGTCGCTATGATACCGCGACACGCGAGCGCGAGCTCCAAGATGCCACCGAGCGCGAATCCGTCGATCACCGCAAGCCATGGGACTAGGGACTCCTCGATCCTGAAGAGCACGTCGTGCCCATCGTCGATGAGCCGCGCGAGATCGTCACGGCTCGCGCGCATGAGTTCCCGGATGTCAGCCCCTGACCCAAGGCCGAACTTGTTGCCCTTGAGGATCACACCCTTGAGACTGGTTCCATCCAGTTCGTCGACGAGATCCCCGAGCTCTTTGATCGCCCGTGTGGAGATAGTGTTCATCCCCCCCGAGTCGAACGTGACCCAAGCAACCCTGTCCAGCACTTGGTGGGTGAAAAGCTGCGTACTCATTCTGGCCCCCTTCGTTGTTTACCACATCTCACCATGAGACGGGTGCCTTAAAAACAAGCAAATCCCTTATATCTAAAGCACCCGTCTCATAATATTTTTTAAAAAGAACTTGCATCATTTTGTAATACTTCTCAAGAAAAATCAACATTGCAGTTGTAGCACCCGCAATTATACTCATGCCATTCTAAACTAAAGAAAAAGCCCAGGTTGGGACTTCTCGGTTACTCAATAAAAAGTGTTACGGGCGGCCCCATCGGGATTTGAACCCGAGTTCCATGGATGAGAACCATGTGTCCTAGACCAACCTAGACGATAGGGCCGAAAGTCTTGTAGACAGGGACTAGGATATCAAAATCTAGAATTTTTTCCAGTATTTTTCTTGGCGCACGAGGAGATTTTCTGCTTGTTCAGGACTGGCCATAAGCGCGTGGACAATTTTTTCCATTCGCACGCCTTGCGATCCTTTAATCAAAATAACATCTCCCTCTTCAATAAAATCCGCTAAAAACCGCGCAGCTTCATCGGAGTTTGAAAACCATTTAAAATATTTCGCGTTCGACGATTCCATGAATTTCGCGCGCATGCCGACTGCTATTACAACATCTGCGATTTCCGCGGCATACGTTCCTAATTTTTTATGTTCTTCAACCGTGTATTTGCCAAGCTCGAGCATATCTCCCAAGGCCGTGATTTTGCGCTTTGCGGGCACACTTGCGAGAACTTCGATTGCCGCGCGTGTTGCAAGCGGCGAAGCATTGTATGAATCATCGATGAGAAGAGTTTTTTTCTTTCCCTCGATAACGTTCAACCTGCCAGGTGGCGATTTGACGTGGGATAATCCCTCGGCGATTTCAATAAGGTTCAAGCCCCGCACGATTCCAACGGATGCGGCGGCAAGCAGCGCCGTCATGTTATGGGCGCCAATAAATCCTTCAACTTTGATCGGCATTGTTTTCCAGTCATATTCAAGTTTGAAAGAAAACCCGTACGGGATGCCGCTCCGAAGAAGAAGATGATACCCAAAACCGCGCACGACCGCGTTCTTTCCCGTTCCGTATGTAATCACGGCTGCTTCCGATAACTTGCGCATATTATAGACGCGCTCGTCGTCGGAATTTAAAACAACATGTCCTGCCGGCGGGACGCTCGCGACAAGTTTTCCTTTTTCCCGCGCGATGTCATCGGGTCCTGAAAAATATTCAACATGGACAGGAACAGAACCGATTGGCATCACGACCGCGATATCGGGTTTGATCCAAGAAAGAAGCGCGCTAATATCTCCCGGGCGGTCAACTCCCATTTCCAAGACTAGTATTTCCGGATAAGGCGCTCGTGAGATAATCCGCACCGCTCCCATGAAGATATTTGCTAGCCATCCTGAAGTTGAATGCCAGGCGTTCGGAAGATCAAGCACGGTAAGGGGCACCCCGATCTCGTTATTATAACTTTTGGGGCTTTTTCGTACGGAATAAAATTGTGCCAGGAGCGTTCCTATCGTTTCTTTTGTCGATGTTTTTCCTACGCTTCCTGTGATGCCAATGATAAGAGGCCTGTGTCTCCGTAAAACAAGCGCGGCCTCAAGGCGCAGGATTATAAAAATTATTTTTTTGAATATTGCTGTCATAGTTTTGATTCTAATTCGTGGGGCCTATCGGGGCGAATCTCAAAGTAGGAAAAAAGTTGTTGCATGATGTCGTGGAATGGTTTACTTAGTGTTTCAGAAGCATACCGCGCTCCGTGTGGTTGTTCAAGATAAAGAAACACGAAAAATTGTGCATCGTATGCGGGACCATATCCGACAAACGTATGGAGATATTCGTTTGAGTATCCGCGCCCGTCGCTCAGTGCGATCTGCGCCGTTCCTGTTTTTGCGGCAACCGAATAACCCGGTATTCGATATGTTCCGTTTCCTAAACCCCTGTCAACAATTTCAACCATCATGCGGGTTACCGTGAGCGCAGTTTCTTCACTGATGATTCGCTTGGGCGGGCTTTTTCTTTTCTGAACGCGCGCGCCGTTCGGATAGCGTGTTTCTTCCACCAGGTACGGATTTACAAGGAGGCCGTCATTTGCGATGCTCCCGAGCGCGCGCACCAGCACAATTGGTGTCATTGCAATTCCCTGCCCGAACGAAGCTGTAGCATATTCAACTACGCGCGAACTTTCAAGATTTTTTATATTTCCCTCTACTTCGTTGGGAAGGTCGATATCGGTCAACTCCCCAAGTCCGAATGTTTTCATATATTGACGAAAAAGATCTTTTCCCATTTTTTGCATCAAATGTACTGCGCCCGTGTTCAGTGATTGTGCAAGAATTTCTTGTATGGGTATTTGCCCGCGTCCTTTTCCATCAAAATTTGCGATAACCTCGGTGTCGATGGTAACACGCCCGGCATCATAATAGGTATCGTGCGGGGTTACTGCTCCGGTATCAAGTGCCGCAGCCATAGTCAGCGGCTTTACCACTGAACCCATCTCAAAGAGACTTTCCGTATTTGGATTTCGAAATACAGAGATATCTTTTTCATCTGAATACTGATTTGGGTCAAACGAAGGGACCGTTGCCATACCAAGAATAGCTCCGGTCGCCGGGTTCAGAATAATACCTCCGGCACGTAACGCGCCATATTTTTCGTATGCTTTCCGCAAAGTACTCTCGAGAAGTATTTGGACGTTGGTATCGATCGTGAGCACTATATCGACCCCATCTTTTTGGGGACGTAAGAGATTATCACCAAACAGCAGGAGACGTCCTCCTGGAGTTTTCTCGCCTTCAAAAACGCCATTTTCACCGAGAAGGTCGTAGTGATAGAACTGCTCGAGTCCATATTTACCGATACCGTCTTTATCAACAAAACCAAGGATTTGTGATGCAAAATCACCAGCCGGATAGAAACGCCATTCGTCGGGAGAGAAATATACGCCCGGGAACTGTGCGTTCTCTACCTTCTCTTTTGTCTCTCGTGAGACACGCTCTTCTATAATTTCATACGGATCATCTTTTTTGGAAGCGCGGCGAGTAAATTCTTCTTCAGAAAGCGCAGTTACGCCGAGATCCGTAAGTTTTACATAAAGTTCCTTTGGATTATCGATAAGCCGAGGATCAATTCCCAAAATCCACCCGTTCTTTGTAACGGCAAGGGGAACCGATCTTTCTTTTTCATGCGCCAGGATTGATCCCCGACGCGCCTTTAATTTTTGGGTTATTTTTTGTTGTTGAATTGCTTCCGTCGCGTATGAGTCTCCGCGAACTATTTGAAGCCAAAATACTCGAGCGATAACGCCCGCGAATACAAGTGTTATCCAGAATGCTGTAAACCAGGCTCTTTTTGTGAACCCGTCCATTTGATTTCCGGCTTATTCTACCAAAAACCCTACGAGGGAATCTGGTTTGATGAATCGTGGAGTAGTTTGAGCGACAAGTCCCGCTTCGTACGCATCTTCCGCAAGGTTACCGTAGATAATTGCGAGATATCTTGTTTCAAGCTCCTGATAGCGATGCTCAATCTCCGTAAGTTTTTCTTCCTCGGTTACTAATGCAAACCCTTCAACAACAGCGTTGTTTGTAAATCCAACGAGCGCTGCTCCTGATACAGCCGCGAGAGCGATAAGAATGAGTGATTTCTTTTTCATGATTTGTTTTCCCAGGCACGCAGCCGCGCAGAACGAGACCTCGGATTCAGTAATTGTTCAGCGCGCGATGCGGACACGCCTTTTTTTGTAAGCACCGTCCCCCATGTTCGAAACGCGCTTTTTACAATTCGATCCTCAAGCGAATGAAATGAAATGGCAACCACGCGTCCACCCGGTTTTACTACTTCCATTGCCGCTTGGATTCCAGCCCGGACATTGTTGAGTTCGTCATTGACCGCGATCCGAAGAGCTTGAAAAATTTTTGTTGTCGAATGAGTTCGGAAGAAAGCTCGGGGCGTACAACGTCGTACGATTTCAACGAGTTGCTGAGTTTGTATGATGCGCTCATGTTTTCGGGTAGCGACAATCGCGTGCGCGATTTTCCGGGCATGTCTTTCTTCCCCGTACTGTTGGAAAATATCTGCGAGATCATTTTCTGGTAACGAATTAATAATTGATGCCGCGGTTTTTTCTTCTTCATGTGAAAAGCGCATATCAAGCGGCTCATTTCTTTGAAATGAAAATCCCCTTCCCGATTCTTCAAGATGCCATGAGCTCATGCCGAAATCCAGTAGTACGCCATCAACTGATCTGATATTATGTTTTGCTATGACCTCTTTCATATTTTTATAATTATTTTTTTCAACAATGAGTCCGCGGATATTTTTTTTTATGGCCTGTTTTACCAAATCTTTATCAATTTCGATCCCGATGATTAGACCATTCCCCTGAAGTCGTTTTGATATTTCTTGAGAATGTCCGCAACCATCTAGTGTTCCATCTATAATTATTTTTCCCGGTTGTGGATCAAGATACTGCATTACTTTATCTGTGAGAACCGGCTTATGGTCCATCAGAATACCCCTAACTCTCCAAGGCGTTCTGCAAGTTGGTCGGCATTATTTTCAGTTTTCTTACGGATTTCTTCCCATCCTTCTGGAGACCAGATTTCTATCCTGTCATTCACGCCGACGACCACCGCTTTATTTCCGAGTCTTGAATATTGTTTAAGGTTCTCCGGGATAGTAATGCGCCCAAGGCCATCAAACTCTACTTCCGATGCGCCAGAGAGCGTAAAACGCACGAAATTCCTTGTATCGGCCTGTCCCAGTGACAACGCGCTCAATTTGTTGGCAATTCTTTCCCAGGCGCTTTGTGGATAGAGGAATAAGCAGTGGTCAGGTCCTCGTGTCAAAACAGCCCTGTCGCCCAATTCTTTCCGTAATCGCGTAGGTATTGATAATCTCTTTTTTGTATCAATCGCGTGCGTGTACTCACCAAGGAACATATTTGTTATTAACTTTATCCACAGGATTATCCACAATACCCCACTTCTTTACACTATATAAACAATATATACCACAATCTAAGATTGACAAGAAATACGTGAAAAAATAAAAAACATTGAAAAACAAAGAAAATCCTGCTCAAATCAGGATTTTATTCACAGGTTATCAACCGTGAAAACGTTTATTTTAGTTTTTAGGACGCAATGTTGGAAATAGGATAACGTCCCGAATATTATGAGTATTTGAAACAAGAAGTGTCAGACGGTCAATCCCAAGCCCAAAACCGGCAGTTGGGGGCAAGCCGTATTCGAGGTTTTCCAGATAATCCTCGTCAAGATGTTGTGCCTCTTCGTCTCCCCCCTCACGCAAGGCCTCCTGCTCTTCAAAACGTGCCCGCTGATCAATCGGATCATTCAATTCAGAGAAACCTTTCACAAGTTCAAGCCCCCCCATATAGAGCTGAAAACTTTCAACAATACTCGCATTTTTCTCGGAGCGTTTCGCGAGAGGGATAAGTGTTGCTGGCCAATCATAGACAAAAACAGGTTGTACGCAATGTTGTTTGACCGCTTTCTTAAAAATACTATCGAGGAGATTTGCCATATTTTTTGTTTGCGCTACATCGACGCCGAGCCGTTTCGCTCTAATTATGAGATCTTCACGCGATAGATTTTCTATGTCTGGTATGAGTGCATATTGCCGAAGCGCATCAAAAAAAGTTATGCGTTTAAATGGTTTTGTGAAACTAATTGTTTGATTCAGATAAGAAAATTCATTTTTTCGAAATATCGTACGGAGAAGTTTTTTCATCATTGTCTCAATAAATTTCATCAGCTCTTCATAATCAAAGTACGAAATATATGCTTCTAACATGGTAAATTCCGGATTATGAGTTACATCAATTCCTTCGTTTCTAAAATTGCGCCCAATTTCGTAAACACGATTAAATCCTCCGACAACAAGACGTTTCAAATAAAGCTCCGGTGCAATCCGGAGATAGAGGTCGGTATCGAGGGCATTGTGGTGCGTGGTAAACGGGCGTGCGTTGGTACCGCCAGGGATCGCTTGAAGAATCGGAGTTTCAACTTCGATAAAATTAAGTGCGTCAAAATAGCCGCGAAGAAATGTTATAAGGCGTGCGCGAGTAATGAAGAGGGATCGAGTTTCTTCATTTGAGATAAGGTCAAGCGCACGCTTTCGATATCGTTCCTCGATGTCAGTAAGCCCATGCCACTTTTCGGGAAGCGGGCGAAGCGATTTGGAGAGTAATCTCCAGCGCGATACGATGACTGACCGCTCTCTTTTCTTGGTAAAGTATGCTTTTCCTGATATTTCTACGAAATCACCAATGTCTACCGCTTCCAAAAATACCTCAAAAAGTTTTTTATCGATGTCATCTCTGCGCAGAAAACCCTGAATTTGCACTCCGTTGTCTTCGAGGTCAAAAAAAACAGACCCCCCATGTGGCCGCAGCGCCCGAATTCGTCCGACCGTGATTATTACGCGCTTATTTTTGAGCAATTGAGAAAAATTTTTTAATATCTCGGTAATCCTGTGAGTGAGGTGTGCGCGAGCCGGATATACGTTGCCGAAAGCAGTGCGCGCAATTTCAAGCTTTTTGATGCGGGCACTGCGTATTTCTTCAAATGAACTCATTGCTATATGATATCGATAATATGGTATTCAATTTCTCCGCGCGGAGTCAAGACTAAAATTTTTTCACTTTTTCTATGTCCAAGGAATGCTTTTCCAAGTGGCGATTCATGCGATATATTGCCTTTAAGCGGGTCTGCCTCTTCTCTGCCGACAATCGTGAATTGCTCTTCGGAGATTCCAGAGCGTTTGCACACGATAACCGAACCGACTCGAATTGTTTCGCTAATTTCATGCACGACAACTTTTGCGCGTGAAAGAATACTTTCCAATTTCGCGATTTCTGTTTCATTCACCATTTGTTCCTCTTTTGCTTCCGCATATTCGGCATTTTCCGAAAGATCGCCAAGTTCTTTCGCATATTCGAGATGTTTTGCAATTTCAACCCGCCTCTGGGTCTTGAGTTCAGAAAGCTTCTCCTGTAATTTACGATACCCCTCGGGCGAAAGGTATTCTTGGTCGTCTGATGAGTAGGACATATAAGCGGGCTAAGATCGAGTCTGTATTATAGGTAAAAGTTTTTCCCATGTCAACGTACAAGGATATTGTTTTCCTCGTGTTCTTGTATCCAACGAAAAATCTCAGAAACCACGTGTACCGCACCTACACTGTTCGCGCGCGGACCCGATTCTAAAAATACGACAATACCAATACGGGGATTCTCATACGGGGCGTACCCTATGAACCACGAATGTGTTCTTTGCTCCGCGCTTGTTTCAGCAGACCCCGTTTTCCCTGCTATAGAAAACGGAAAGGATCCGAGCGATGACGCCGTTCCGCCAGGGCGCGTAACCCCAAACATCCCTTCGCGTACAATTGAATAGTTGACGGGATTAATAGGAAGATAATTTTCCACGACTGGTACGTTTTTTTTGAGTAAGTGTGGCGTTATCTTCTTACCGCCTGTTGCGATCATCGCAAGACCGCGTGCGATCCCGAGAGGAGTTACCAGAACATCTCCCTGTCCGATGCTGATATGGTATGTATCGCCGATGCGCCAAATCGGGTTTTCGGGGTGTGCTGTTTTTTTCCATTCTGGATCGGGTAAAAAGCCGGCTCGTTCGCCTAAAATATCAATACCCGTCGTCCCGTCGAATCCAAAACGGTTCAACCACAATTTAATACGTGATACACCGAGGCCCGTAATATCTTCATATCCGCCTCCAACGGTATAAAAATAAACATTAGATGAAACTGCTATTGCCCGTCTCATATCAACAAAACCATGCGCTCGCCAATCGCCAAAACGGCTTACCGCACCTTTGCGAAACGGATCGGGAATGGTAAGGGCGCCCGAACTGTATAGTTGCCGATTTGGATCAATAACACGTTCCTCGAGCGCGGCGAGCGCAAGGAACGGCTTTATAGTTGATCCTGGCGCGAATGCGCCAGAAAGCGCCCGATTGAAAATGGGGGCGCGCCCATCGGAGAATATTTCTTTTGCTTCTTTTGGTTCGAGACCGCGTGAAAAAGCATTTACATCAAAGCTAGGGACACTGACAAGAGAAAGAATTTCTCCGTCGTTGATGGAAAAAATAACGCCCGCACCGCCGAGGAAATCATGCGCCCGCACGGTATCGTCAAATGTCTTCCAGAATGCTTCTTGAAGTTCTGCGTCGATCGTAAGGGAAATATTCTCCCCTTCTCGCGGTTGTATCATGGGACCTTCGGCAATGACGGTACCTCGTACATTCAATTCCCGATCTTGTTTTCCTGGTTTACCGCGAAGTATATCGTTATACGTTTGTTCTATTCCGCTTTTTCCAATTTCTGGAACTCCGGCGATACGACCCTCCTTTTCAATATCTTCCGAAGAAATATCTCCAACAAACCCAAGTACATGGCTGAACGCATAAGGATGACGCGAGACACGGCGATACCTAATGATTCCCAAATCATCTTTATATGCTTCATTAAAAGCAAGTTCCTTTCCATTCCGGTCGTATATAATTCCGCGCGGCGGCTCGATATACAGCGTCTGAATTGAATTGCTTTCTGCCCTTTGTTCGAGTTCTTTTCCGCGCACAATCTGAAGCCAAAAAACGCGGCCGAATAATATCCATCCGAAAAAAAGCAGAATGATGCTGAATGTGAGAAACGCCTCCCTGCTGATTGGTTTTTCGATCATTCCTTCACGACGCTCGCGCGAAAGACCAGGTATTTCTTTTTCATCCAGAAATACCTCGTCGGGCGAAAGGTCATAAATTTTTCTCTTTCTCAAACGCACGTTGAATAATTACTAGCGAATATCTTAATGCTATTATACTAAAAGCGAGAAAAAAACCGAACGTCAACTCCCGAAGCAGAAAAATCCCTCCGCGAACCAAATATTCACTAGACCATGCTTTGGAGTAATAAGATTGAGCAACGAGAGTTCCTCCGGCGCGTACGAGTACCCCCCCGCTGTACGCAAAAAGAAAACTAAGAAATGAGGTAGCATCAAAAATACCAAGAAGAAACCGAATGGTGATAACTCCAAGGACAAGCGGGAGAGAAAGCATTATGAACGGAAGAGTTGAGAAAAATTCTGTGGCAACTAACCCGCAGAACGTGAATACAGTTAAAACCCAGTTTTTTCTGAAAAAAAGCGCAAATACGGGCGGAGAAAAAACAAAAAAATCAAAAATCATAGAGTTAATATTTCAATGTTTTTGAGCGTTGTAATATTAATCGGACTTTGAACAATAATCGTTAAAAAGGGATCTGATAGGATATCAATAATCTCCGCGACTGTCCCAATGATAAGTTTACGGCCCTCGTCGTGTACTATAGTATCCCCTTCTGCCACGGTTATACCGCGCGGTATTTTTGTACTTAGAAGACCGGCGCCCCTTCCCTCAAAATCTGATGGAATTCCAGAATTTTCAAAAACCCCTTGAGTATGAGAAGAGGGGGACGCAATTGATTGTACTTTGCTTGATGATGAACCCCCTCCTATAACAACGCCGACAAAAACATCTCCAGAAAGTACTTTTGTTCCGATGGGCACACCCCGGTCAATCGTAAAAACAGACTGAAACTCATCGCTTCGTTTTGCGATTACGCGCCCGCCGTTGTTTGTAGTGTTAAACTCCGCTGTGTTGTTCGTTACTTGTTTATATCCAAGCAAGAGGCGGTTAATGATATCGAGAAACGTTGTTTCAAGCGGCAATAAAACACGCGTAAAAAACGCGAGTATCGTAAGAAAAAGAAAAAATCCCCACAATAGGTATTTTACCTTAACCGATTGCTTTCTCATGTTCGGGCTCAATCAGCACTTCCCTTAACTTGTCGAGGTCTTCAAGAATGATGCCCGCACCGCGCACAACTGCTGTAAGAGGATCTTCAGCAACTTTCACAGGAATGCGTGTTTCGCGTTCTATAAGTGCACCGAGTCCACGCAAAAGTGATCCCCCGCCGACAAGCACTATTCCCCGATGAATAATATCCGCAACGAGCTCCGGAGGAGTTACCTCAATTGTCTCACGGATTGCTTTTATGAGCGTCGCCGTGGAAGATTTCATCGCTTCTCGGATATCGACATCGGTTACAAGCACCTCGCGGGGTAATCCCGTGACAAGATCGCGTCCGCGCATAGTTGCCTCAAGCGCCACCGGCTGGGGTAGCACAGACCCAATCGCAATTTTAAGATCCTCTGCAGTTCTTTCACCCAAAAGGAGTTTGAATTCATCCCGAGCATATTGTATGATATCTTGGTTTAACCGGTCGCCGGCAATCCGCAAGTTTTTCGCCGCTACAATTCCACCTAAAGACACGACCGCGATATCGGCCGTGCCGCCGCCGATATCCACAATCATATTGCCTATTGGATCTTGTACTTCAAGCCGGACACCGATGGCGGCCGCCATTGGTTCTTCCACTAAATACGCCTCGCGGGCGCCTGCCGAGAGCGCTGCATCTTTGACGGCGCGCCGTTCCACTTCCGTGATGCCTGATGGGATGCCAATTACCACACGCGGACGAGAGAGGAAATGCACTGGATTCTCAAGCGCTCTATTAATGAAATAACGGAGCATTTCTTCCGTGACTTCAAAATCGGAAATGACGCCATCTACAAGCGGGCGTATTGCTACAATATGGCCCGGGGTGCGCCCTACCATACGCTTCGCCTCGGAACCAACCGCGACAACATGTCCCGTCTTTTGGTTTATTGCGATGACCGACGGTTCGTTAATAACAATTCCCCGCCCGCTTACATATACAAGTGTATTTGCGGTTCCAAGATCAATCCCGATGTCACTTTTGCCAAATGAGGGGAAGAATAAGAAACTCATAAAAATTGATCTAAAAACTCCTCAACGCTCATGATTTTTGCTTCGCGCTCGCTTCTTTTTTTCACCTCGATCCCCTCTTTTTTAATAGTGTTGTCGCTGATAACAACGCGCCACGGTATCCCAATTAAATCAGCGTCACTGAATTTCTCGCCTGCGGATTTATCCTCTCGATCGTCAAGAAGAACAGGGATACTTTTTTCAGCAAGCGACAGCTCGACTCTTTTTGCTTCCGGAATGGCAGCTTTTGATAAAGGAAGAATATGCACAAGGAAAGGCGCTACAGATTCTGGCCATATAATGCCGTGCTCATCAGAATGCACTTCCGCGATCGCGCCCATCAAACGGGTCACGCCGATGCCATAGCATCCCATAATAACTGGTTTCTGCTTGCCGTCCGGGTCTTTGTAACTCAAGTTGAATGCATCAGAGAAACGGGTTTTTAACGGAAAAATATTCCCCACTTCTATTGATTTTTTTGGTTCATGCGACAGCGGTTTTTTGCATTCGGGGCAAGTATTTTTACAATCATCTTTCACTTCGTCGTTCACGGCGACAGAACACCTCTCACAGAGAAATATTGTATCTTCACCCGCATCGGTAATTGTTTGAAACTCGAGTGAATACTTTGAAAATGTACCACCTGACGCAAATGTTCGCACCGTTGCGGATCCGATACCCGCGCGGTCAAATATTTTTTTATATACTTGTTGGATCGTTTTATAATAGCGGTCAAAATCATCTTCGTCTGCGTGGAACGAGTAGAGATCTTTCATGAGAAATTCTCTCCCCCGGAATATACCTGACTTCGGGCGAAGTTCATTACGGAATTTTGTTTGGATTTGGTACACCGCAAGCGGAAGATCGCGGTACGACTCGATAAATTTTTTCACGAGCGGCACAATAACTTCTTCATGACTTTGTCCAAGAACAATCCTATGACCGGTTTGCGTTTCCGTATGGAAGAGAACGTCAATTGCCTCGCGGCCTGTCGTGGTGTAGTTTTCGATTGGATGGATAGCGGGCATAAAGATTTCTTGCCCGCCAGCCGCGTTAATTTCTTCTCGGATGATATTCTCGATGCGTTTCAGTACCCGAAGACCAAGCGGCAAGTAAGAATAAACACCCGCCATAAGTTTGTCAACGAAACCCCCACGAATTAAATATTGGGCATTCTTTGATGTTTCGTCTTTTGGGCTGTCACGTAAGGTTTTTGTGAAGATTTTCGACTGCAGCATGGGAATATCCTAACACCACTGGGACAAAATTGAAATATCAAGATATGGATTTCCTTGGGGCGGTTCTGTATGATAATGGTATGGAACAAGCGCTCACCGTGAGGGATGTGATGACAAGGGATGTTATAACCGTAGGACCCGATATGCAGGTTATTTCTGCGGCCATGGTTCTTGATAAAAACAATATTGATGGCGTCCCCGTCGTCAGCACTGAAGGAATTCTCGAGGGAATACTCACAGAATACGATCTCATCAGTAAGGGGTCAGCGATTCACCTTCCGACATTCATCAGTATTCTTCAAAATCTCGCGGTATTTAGAAAAGATCGCGGACAATTTAAAAAAGAAGTTAACGAGCTCGCTTTATTGAAAGTGAGGGACCTTATGAATCCCGACCCGCTCACTCTTTCAGAAAACGCAACATTTGAGGAGACGGTTGCCGCCTTCAGAGACCACCATCGAGTAAATCCGATTCCCGTTGTTGACAAGAGTAATAAGGTTGTGGGTGTTGTAAGCAGATACGATGTTTTAAAACCTTTTCACGTTTAAAAAAGATTAGCCAAAGATTTCTGCGTATCTTTTCAGATTGATCACGTCGTGCCAACTGATCCAAAGGAGCAATACAATAAGCGCGATAAAAAAAATGGAATGGATTAATCCTGCAACACGCGCAGGAATTACTTTGCCACGAATTTTTTCGATAACGAAGAAAAAAATCCGTCCCCCGTCGAGCGCGGGAATAGGTAGAATATTAATAACGGCGAGATTAAGAGAGAGGAGAGCAACAAGCTGTAAAAAGGCGATGAAACCGAAACGGTAGGTCTCGGTAGCAATTACCGCGATACCTACCGGGCCGACAATGTCGCCGGGCGTAGTTCCGGTTGTAAAGAGTTGAAAGAAAAAGAACAGAAGTCCCGCGACTATAACCTGAAGCCCGGCGTAAGTTGCTTTTAACCCTTCCCACGGTATCTGGTACCAGGGGACACGCTGTATTGATATATCAAAAACAATACCGAGCGCGCCCTCTCCTTCGGGCGGATTACGCCGTGGAACAAGAGTGAATGGAATTTTATCGCCATTTCGCTCCACAATAATAACGACCTTGGTACCTACGTTTGCTGCAATATATTTTTGGACATCCTCGACCGTGAGTGGCGCCGACGTTGAATGGTTGTCGAGATTCACAATTTTATCCCCGGCGCGCATGCCTACTTCCTCTGCGGGTGATCCTTTTTGGATAGCGCTCAACTCCGTTGTAAATTGAGGAATGCCAAATCCTACGATAATGGTGAGAAGTACAAATGCGGTTAAAATATTTGCAATGACCCCGGCGGACACGATGAGCGATTTTACTAGATAGCTTCGCGCAGAGAAACTTTGCGGATCGTTGATATCTTCTTCTTCTCCAAAAATTTTTACGAATCCGCCAAGCGGAAGCGCATTTATCGTCCAGAATGTTTCTTTCCAGCGAAAACCAAAAAGTCTCGGCGGGATACCGACACCAAACTCTTCTACACGGACTTTAAAAAATCGCGCGGCAAAAAAATGTCCAAATTCATGAGAAACGACCAAAAGCAAGATAACGGCAACAAAAACTAAAATACCTTCGATAATACCCATATTTACATTATTCCGACAATCTCTTCGGTTTTTTTCTTCTCAAGTTCAAGGATTTTTGCGTTATATTCGTCAACAAGTTCCTGAATTATGTTTTTCTCCCGAAATTTCTGATCTTCTGAAATTTCTTTTTTTCGTTCTGCTTCCTCGAGTAATTTTATCTCCCTATCCCGAACCCTGCGCATTGAGATGCGCGCTTCTTCAACTTTTTTCCCCAGCACTTTAATAGTCTCTTTTCTCCGCTCTTCCGACAGTTGTGGCAAGGAAAGCCGGATATATTTCTCTTCAACAGAAACGCCCATGCCAAGATTTGAATTTAAAATTGCCTTTTGAATTTCTTGCAGAATCCCTGAATCCCACGGTTGCACAAGAAGCGTTCGCGCATCAGACACCGAAAGCGATGCAAGTTGTTTGAGCGGCATTTTCTGCCCATACGCGAGAACTTCGATATTCTCAACAAGTGCGGGCGTCGCTCGGGACGCGTGTAAAAATGCTATCTCGCGCGCCAAAAACGCCACGATGGAATCAAATTCTTTTTTTATCTTATTGGGTAAGTCCGGCATAGATTGTTTGTGGATCTGTGGGATTCACGATCAAGAGTTTTATTTTCTGTGAAACCGGCAGGATAAAATGTTTCCAAGTTATTCCGCCATCCTCGGTTTCGAATATCTGGTTATTTGATGCCATCCAGAATGCTTCACTCAATCGAGGATGTATTGCGATCGCCTGAATGGGTACCGAGCGCGCCGGAATGGGAGTTTGAAAGTCCTGCCATGATTCGCCGTTATTATACGTTTCAATGAGGCCATAGTCGGTCGCAAGCATGAGTGACCCGCGCGCCCCATGATAACGCATATCGTTAACTTCTGAAATACCGTTTCCATTTATTTCAATCTCCGGCTGTGCTATCCATGATAGTCCTCCCGATACCGTTGAGTAAATTCCCCGTTCATTACCAAGCGCCCAAAAAGTATTCGGCGCCGTCGGACTGGTTTCGAGCCGAACAATTCCTTCCCGAAGTCGCGAGATAACCCCCCATGCTTTGTTTGTTCCGCCATCTCGCGTTTCAAAAAAACCGCCATCCCCGCCTGCAAGAACAATGTGTTTTTCGTCCGTGAAGTCGACTGCCAACCCGAATATTCCATATCTCTCGAGCGATGTTGTATAAATTTCACGCGACCCGGTCTCGACGAGCCGGATTACTCGCCCACGGCCTTTTTGAAACACAGCAAGATATAATGTATCTCCAGTGCCATTTTGCGCGATATCGTAAATACTTGCCTGCGAGTCGAGAATACCGTCTGGATCCTGAACGCGCTCAAATAGTTGTGATCCCGTATCCAGGACCCATAATCCCTGCCCTTCAGTGCCAACATAAAGTTTCGACGTGTCGCCGCGCTTAAATTCAAAAACAGTCGGCATAATTCCTTCGGATCCGCTGACCGCACTCCATTCAACACCGCCATCGTGCGATACGAATATTCCATCAGTTTCTGTTTTTTCGTCCGTTTGTCCCTGTTTTACTTCTTCTTTTTGCCTAGGTTGTGACATTAAAACGACAAGCGTTACCGAGGCAACAATAAGACCAATCCCCGCGATTGCAAGAAATATCTTTACGGAAACAGGAAGCTTCTTTCTATGTTCTTGAGGTAATTCCATAAAATTCTTCGATGGCCTGAACGCTGATGCGTTTTTGAGATAACCGCGTATATCGCGCGAGATCTTTCCAAATACGTTGTGGAACTTTTCCTGTCTTGCGCGTTTGCCGTCGGAGTTCATCTCTAAGCCATTTCACTTCCTGGATTACCGTACTGCTGTCTTTTTGAGAAAAGAACGGAAAACGCGCTAGGCGGGAAAGAAGCGTTTCTGGGATGTTGCTCGAATCCGCGAGAAGAAAGAAAAATGAAGTTTCCGGCGTTTCTTCGAGAAGCTTAAGAAATGCTTGCGCCGCTTCTTTCGTCATACAGTCCGCCTGCCGCACAATAAATACCTGTCTGCCAGCAAGCGTTGCGCGGTGTTTAATTTCATGAACATCGGAAATCCCGATTGGCCTTGTTTCGCCGTATTGGTATGTAAACCGGGGCGCAATTGCAAAAAGCGCATCTTGGAGAAAAGCTTCGCGACCCTCTTCGTCGGAACCAAAAAGAAAATTTGCCTTCGAGAAAGGGCGGTTTTCCATTTTCCTATTGTATCATCGTTTTGTTAAAATACTGCGTTTATATGTATCAAGGTGTTCAAGGGCTTTTCCACACCCTCGGACAACACATAGGTGCGCCTCTTCGGCTACATGTGCGGGCACGCCTGTTGCACGGTAGACAAGTTCATCGATATTTCGGAGCAGAGAGCCCCCGCCAGTCATGGTGATTCCGGTCGAACTGATATCCGCGGCCAGTTCAGGGGGGGTATCCTGCAGTACGTTTTTGATGGCTTTTATTATATCGCCAAGCGGTTCCCTGATTGCCTCAACAATTTCATTGGTCTTAATTTCCGCGGTTCTTGGCAAACCCGTCAAGAAATCCCGCCCTTTCACGGTGTAAGAGAGTTCGTCTTTTATAGCAACCGCTGAACCAATTTCGATTTTTACATCTTCGGCGGTGCGATCTCCAATAGCAAGATTAAATTTTTCTTTTATATAGTCTGCAACCGCTTGGTCAATTTTGTTTCCCGCAACTTTTGCCGACGTAGAAGCAACAATTCCCCCGAGCGAAATAACGGCCGCATCGGTCGTCCCACCGCCAATATCAACAACCATGTGACCACGCGCTTCGCTGATAGGAATCCCCGCGCCGATCGCCGCAAGGATTGGTTCCTTCACGACATAAGCGGCTCTTGCCCCCGCTTTCAGCGCCGCTTCAACAACTGCGCGGCGCTCGGTAGACGTTACGCCTGCGGGAACCGAAACCATAACTTCAGGTTTAAAAATTCGAGGTCCCGGGAGCGCTTTATGAATAAAATATCTTAACATCGCTTCCGTGACGCGGTAATCCGCAATGACGCCGTCTTTGAGCGGTCGATACGCAGCAATACTTTCGGGAGTACGTCCGATCATTTCTTTTGCCTCGTCCCCTACCGCAAGCACCATGTTGTTGAGAACAGAAAGCGCAACAACCGATGGTTCGTTAAGCACTACCCCCTTTTTGGGTACAAAAACAAGCGTGTTTGCCGTTCCAAGATCAATGCCAAGTTTTTTAGTAAACAACCCCATAGTGTCATTACCTTACGATTTTTTAGGTTGTTTTTCAACCCGCGCGCCGGCGAACCACTTGAGCGCCAAGACGGCGAAGGCGCGTATCAATTTTTTCGTATCCGCGATCAATATGTTCAATGCCTGAAATGACTGATTTTCCTCTCGCGGTAAGTGCAACAACAAGGTGTGCAAGCCCGGCGCGGATATCTGGTACAGATATCGCGGCCCCCTTCAAACGAGTGGGACCATGAATGACAATGCTGTGGGAATAGCCGCCACCCGCGAATCGACAAGGGTTTTTGATGCAACGCTCCACGACCTCGATGAGTCATGAAACCCGGGTGAGGAGCCGTTTCAATCGCATAGGGCTTCAGTGGACCCGTTCGGAAAAAACGGATGCCATTTTTTTCAACACGATATTCCCCGCCGACTTTGCGCAAAGCGTTGAGAAATGTAATGAGATGTTTTGCCTCGGCGTCACGCACAAGAATATTTCCTTTTGTCGCAACCGCAAGGACGGCAAAAGCGGCCGCCTCCATGCGATCTGGAATGACTCGATGCTCGGTACCATGAAGTTTTTTAACGCCTTCGACGCGGATAACACGGTTAGTATCAAGTTCGATGAGCGCTCCCATTTTTTGAAGGCATGAAATAAGATCAACGACTTCGGGCTCGCCCGCCGCATTCTTGATTGTTGTAATACCGTCTGCAAGAACTGAAGCAAGCAGAACAGTCTCTGTTGCGCCGACGCTGGGATAAGGAAGCGCGATAGTTGTTCCATGTAAGCGCTTGGCGCGCGCCTTATATGAATCACGCGTAACGACAATGCGTGCACCCATTTTCCGAAGCGCGGAAAGATGGAAATCGACAGGGCGCGCGCCAAGATTATCCCCCGCAACCCCATCGCGATCCCGGGGTGCGCCGAGGCGCACCCATGGCCGGTCTGCCCCGACATACGGAACTTCCGCGCGCCCCAAACGATGGAGGAGCGGGGCAATGGCTAAAACCGGTAAGCGGTTTTTACGAGAGAGCTGGGCGGCTCGAAAATTGCGAACACGCGCGGCATTTACCGTAACCGTTCCATTTCGAAAAGTTACTGTTGCGCCTACCTTGCGGAGAATTTCGGTTACTGTTTCCATTTCAATAGTGTTGGGACAGTTTGTTAGTACGACATCTTGGCCTGTTAACAAAGAAGAAATCATAATTTTCGAGAAAGCGTTCTTCGCCCCACGTACGGTCACCGATCCGTGCAATGGTTTACCTCCCGTCACCACAAAGCATTCCATGGTTTCTCTATCATACGGCTGGTTGCGCAGATGAGCAAGAACTTTTACACTCTAATCGTATGACCCGTCAACAGCGAAGACTACTCTTTTGGATCTCAACCTTTATATTTTTTATTGGGGTCACCCCCCTGCTCCTTTATTCGTTTGGTTATCGATTCTCGTTTGAGAAATTTACACTTCTCCGCGCAGGAGGAATTTCTATCCGCCCGGTTCCTGTGACTGGCGCGCAAATCTTTATTGATGGGAAACTTATGCATGAAACGAGTTTCTTGTCGCGCCGGCTTTTTCTCCAGGGCCTCACGCCTCGTCCCTATCATATTCAAGTATACAAAGAAGGTTTCTACCCATGGGAAAAAGTCTTGCGCGTTTACCCTGAACGGGTTACCGAGGTACATGCTTTCCTTGCAGAGGAGATAATCTCTCCCCCAACAACGCTCCTTGAAGGAACGTACAAATCATTCTCATTTTTCGATAACAATGAAGCGTATATTCAACTTGCCGACAACAAAAATAAAAAAATCTACTATTCGATCGGAAATGCCGAGCTTGTACAGGAAATTCCCGGTGGACAGCAATTAATCTTACCCGTGCTGCCGAATGATCTTTCCACAAAACTTTCCGCGCGAGGCGCAAAAGGTTCTTCATACGATCCTCAAGGAGAGCGAATTCTTTGGTGGAAGGGTAACCAAGTTTGGATCATGTGGCTTGCCAGCGATGCAGCGTTGCCGCTCTATACCGAAGAACGGGAAGCGCTTGTCTACACGGCGGATACACAAATCCGAGACGCTCAATTTTATCCGAGACAAGAAGCTGTTTTTATAACTTCCGGCGACTCAATTGTCATTGCCGAGCTTGACGGCCGCAGTAAGCGAAACGAATATAACTTTTACGCGGGGACCGAGCCGCAGCTTTTGATCTCACCGCAAAACGACGTTTTTTTTATTCTTGACAAGGGTATTCTTATGACGCGGCCAATTTTGTAGAGATCATTTGCGCGACTCTCCAAACATCACCGGCGCCAAGAGTGATGATTACGCTCCCCTTGCTGGCGTTTTTTTTTGCGTGCGAGAATGAGTTATCAATGGTTGCGACGTAATCGACTTGCTCGTGATGTTTTTTGACCTGTTGTACAAATATGCTCATATCAAAGCTGGGATCTTTCTCCCGCGCAGAACCGTAGACGTCGAGGAGCGCCACCGAATCTGCATCATCAAATGACGATCCAAAATCTTCAAGAAATGTTTTTGTCCGCGAATACGTATGGGGCTGAAAATATGCGATGATTTTACGTTCTGGATAGTGCTCCCGCACCGCAAAGAGCGTTGCCTGAATTTCCGTTGGATGGTGGGCATAATCATCGATAACGACAATATCATCGTTTTCTCCCGTATAAAGCTCCATGCGGCGTTTTGTACCCGCGAAATTTTTCAACGTGGCGCGCGCTTTCTCTTCGGGAATACCCAACTCGTACGCGAGCGCGATAACACCAAGCGCGTTCGTTTGATTGTGTGCGCCCCAAAGCATGAGAGAGAGCGGAGGATCGATGCACGCGCCGAAGAATATTTTTTTTGCGTTTGTTAACGGATCGACAAACGATCGCAAAGCTTTCGGGGCGACAACAATCGCGCCGTCAGGCAAACTCTGCAGCAGTTTCTGAAATACGGCACGGTATGATTCTTCTGTTGGATAAAAATCAGGGTGGTCATAATCAATATTGGTCAGCAAAAGATATTTTGGTTTGAGTGAAAGAATTTTTGCTTGGTACTCATCTCCTTCAGCAACCATCAACCCCTCGGTTTGCGCGCCCGCGCGCGCAGTCGCATCCCACTGAATAAGCGCACCGCCAACAATAACCGTCGGATCACGCTCGGCTTCTTCAAGGATTTTACCAATCATTGCCGCGGATGTCGTCTTTCCGTGCGTACCGGTTACCAATACGCCCGTGCGTTCATTAAAGATTTCTGCAAGTGCTTCTTGATACGGTGCCGTGGGAATATTAAGTTCGAGCGCTTTTTTGATTTGCGGATGATCTACAGTATATGCGCTTGAGTAAATTACACGCGCGATATCGGGCGTGATATGAACTGGATCAAACGACACAACTGGAATTTTCAAGCGCTCTAAAATTGCATCCGTAAAAAAAACTTCATCTGTATCAGACCCAAGCACTTCATTCCCGTGCTCTTTATATATAGTAGCGACTCCGCACACCCCAACCCCTTTAATGCCAACAAAAAAATATTTCATATCTTCAACTTAGTGGCTAAGCCACTAAGTATGTAATCATTCAAGTAATAGAGATTCCATCTCATTGAAAAGGACTTTTCTCTTAAGAATATCGCCGAGCGAACTTTCTGCAAAATCTTTATATTCCGCAATATTTTTAAACTGGTCGAGGACGATTTCTTTTTTACACACATTGGCAACGCCCGAGCGCTTGCCAATATACTCTTGCCAACTTGTTCGCACCAACTTAGTGGCTAAGCCACTAAGTTGGTGAACGCGGTGATTTAAGTTAACATACGCACTTACGTGGAGTAAGTATTCGTTTGATGAAACATGGACCACCTTATACGGCCCTTGGAAAAGTGAGCCAGTTCGTTTATATGTTTCATTGAAATATCGAGTAAAACCGGTTCCTAACCGATGCATATATTTTTCAATTCCTTTGTTCTCCGCTTCTTCGAGAATCATATGAAAATGATTCGGATTTAAACAATAACAGATAACATTAACGAGTGGACTTTCTTTTTTGCTATTTTTGGTATTTTTAGTGTTCAACCTTTTATGCTCAAATGATTGTTGATATAAGCTACCGATAGGTTCTACTGTATTGAAAGCAACCATGCATCTCAAAAACCGTTCTACATCTTGCATGCGCACAAAAATACTTCGTTTATCAACTCCGCGGTTATAGATGTGATAATATTCTCCCTTGGCAAATGAGATACTGCGCATATCATCTAGTATATATCAACTTAGTAGCTAAGCCACTAAGTTGAAGCCACTAAGTTGAGTTTTACTCTGTCTCAATCCATACGCCGCTAAATACAACGATATCTCCTCGGCCGGTCTCGACAGAAATTTTGATATCGTTACTTCCTTTGGTTAATCTATCGATGAGATCTGGCTCTGACCATGTGGTTTTTTGTTCGGAGGCACCAGAGAGAGAAATCCACTCGTTGCCTGCAATAGGAAATTCGTCAGCAATTCCTCGTTGATGCGATATTACATCGCAGCGTGCTTTTGGTAAAGAACCACTACTAGCTTTCTTTGTCTGCTCCAAAAAACGAACTATGCAAGAAATTTTTTTGATGCGCGCTGCGTTCGAAAGCGAATCGAGACGAAACGCATTTTTAAAAACAAACTCTTTTTTCTTTGGAACACCGTCCATCGATGAATCAACATAGCCGGAATCGGTTGCATATCCAGGAAATTTTGGCTTTACAACATACATCATAAATGCACCAATAAAAATCATGACTACAGAAAGAGGTACGATGAAAGAGAACCAAAAACGCCGCGGCCAGGCCATTACCTTTGCGCGCAGAACCGAGTACCCCATCCAAAATGGCACACTAAAGAGATATCCAAAAACATAATCATCATATTTCCCTGCAACAATTCCTGTCTGATAAAGAAAACGTTCGAACAAGAAAGCGAGATCTTCACCAACGAATTTAGCTACCGGCAATGCCGTCAAGGCGGCGAAGAGAATAAAAAAGAAGTGATTGCGCCCGAATACCGCATATAAAAAAGTAAATACTTCGAGGGGGATAAAAATTATAGCAAAAATATGAGAAGCATGGATTGGATGTATCCCCAAAATACCAACATCGATTAATTGAACGGGAAGCCAAAAATGAACAATATCAAAAATTGGCATCAGTATCCAAATAAATAGAACATAAAATGTTCCTCGTTCGATATACGCAAGTGAGACAGCAACTTTGAAAAATTGCGCAATGCTCCATAATATAAGTGCAGTAATAAGCCACGCAAAGACAGTAAAAAAACCAAATAAAATACTATAAAAAAGCCACCGGTAAAAATTTACCCAGATGGGTTCGGCAAAAAGCAGGAAGCTGTGAAGATTAATCCATAAAACGCCTATCAGAAAGATGATTGGCACTAATGTAATATATGGAATCGGCCTATCGCTTATCGCATGAAATGTTTTGAACGGATGGATAATAGCCCTGCACGATTCACGAAAAATTTCGAGCATAATAGTTCTTATGTAAACGCTCCTCGAATACCAAGTAATGCTATAGGTAATGTAACAAATAACCCCACGAACACCAATAAATTCATCTGCATGAAAATACCACTGATAATGAAAACAAGCACAAATAAAGTGTAGAGAAGGGGCGTCACCAAAAGAAGTGCCCTCTTTTCTTCTAGAATTACGAAATATACTCCTGTACGCCGCAGAATAAAACAAAAAAACCAAGTAGTGAAAAACCATCCAAGAAAATTACCTATCGGGACGTCATAGTACCAAGAAGTTTCCTCCCAATACCATGCGCCCGCAGCTACCTGTATAGGATCCATAAGCAAGTCGAACGCGACAAGCACGATACCATCAACGCAGGCACGAATAAATACTCCACCGGAGTCTCGCAGTATAAGGTTGGTCATGGAAGCGCCGAGATATAAAAAAACTGGCCAGTATAGAGTAACAGCAAGCGGAACTCCCGCTATATCAAAGAACGTATTTCTGTAATGATAACCGCCGCCAACCAGATCACCGTATTTAATACCAATCCATTCACCAGTAAATCCAAGCGCTCCAGCAAATAAAAAGAAAATAACCGCCCTTCGAAACGACATTGAGAGAATCGCGTGGAGAGCAAGAGCAGTAACTGGTATACCAAAGAGTATGATATTTAAAACTATATGGTTATAAAAGAAAAGCTTTACTAATTCAAGTACGATATAGATTCCAATCAGCGCCCAAATTGCGATTTGTGCGAGTTCTCTCTTATTGTCAACACCACCATCTTTCATAGAGTTTTGAACAAAGCTGACCAAGAATAGCGCGCGAGGAAAGAGCGAAACTCAAAAAATATACTGCCAAGCCATAAAACAAGCCGGGTGGAAAAGCGCTGCGGAACACTCATATAAATGTATGCATTTCCTGTAACCTCTGCCCCCTGTATAGTTCCTTGAAAAACGGCAACTCCTGCAAAGAGTCGTATAGAAAAGATGCCACTACCATCAATCTCTTGCTGTGGGAAAAGAACCGTGACCACAACGCGAAGTCCAACTTTTTCAACAGTACATTCCCAGCTCATTGGATATGTGTATCCGCGCTCCTTATTTGTATAAAATACAGTCGGCTTCCATTGTATATCGTCACTAGAAAAATTATATACAATACCTCGAGCATCGATGAATATGCCATCAGTATCTGTAAGATAACGAAACGGCGCATTACCAAAAAGAAAACGCGACCCATCGCTCAAGAGAAAATATGCCCAATAAAAATCGAGCCCGGCAAGGTTGCGTGGTGTAAGACAAGACCAGCCCTGTTCATATAAAGCGCTCCCAATACCAGAACGTAATAGAGCGCCACTCGTATCAACGACGCGCACTTGCCCTTGAAGATGCGGGCTTACCACTTCTATTGTATGAGATTCGTGAAACTCATATTGCGTACTTGCAGGCAAACCATCGAATTCAATATGCATATCTGGCGCATCAAACACAAAAGCAAACGTTTTATCTGTACGAGCATTGCACGACCACTGACCAAATTTGAAAGCGGCATCGTGTTTATTTTGCGCATCGCTATGAAAAGTGGCCTGAAGAGATGTAACTTCTTGCCACGTATAAGTCCCGCGCTTTTCATCAAACAAAGAAAGGAACCCGTGGACAAGCGGTTTATGCAAAAGACGCGAGAAAAAGAACTGCATATTATCATCGCGCCGATATTTTGATTGTTTAAATATAAGAAGCATGGCGTGCATTGTATCGCCATCCTCCATATCCATACGAAGAGCGAGGAACCACCATTCGGCCTCAAGTGGCGGCCACAACAAAATATTTTCTTTATCTACCGGGCGCCGAGACATCTTTGTTTAATCGTGCGGATACAATACTATAACGCACGATATTATCTCGAAACGCCTTATACTGCAAGCGCGCTGTTAGAAAATTTCCTGCATGCACACACTGACGAATGCCAGTGAATTCAGCAAGTTTCGCCGGAACATACCAAAACCAATAAGCACGATGCATATCTTCTGCCGACCTCCTGATGTGTTCTGTCTCATCGGTTATCTGTATATCCGTGAATCCCAACAGCCGCATAGTTTCAGTAAGTGAACCCAAAACGGTAAAATCACGACACGCCCAGCCATCAGCCCAACGCTCCATAATAGATTGTTCATCGGACGTAAGCTTACTGCGAACCTGCATATATTCGGCAATAACAAGCCGACCACCGGGTTTGAGTAATCTTTTTGCTTCGCGTAAAAAACCTTCGCGATCATCAGACTGAACAATACTCTCAAGCCCCCACACTACATCAAAAGAACTCGCCTCAAAACCAGTATTTTGATAATTTTTCTTTACGAAACGCGTGAGATGGCTCACATTATGTTTTGCTGCGTTCTGCTTTGCGCTTCGTACTTGTTTTTCACTTAGCGCCACACCAACCACCTGACATCCATAGTTGCGTGCAAGAAATATCGAGCTGCCTCCAACACCACACCCCGCATCAAGAACACGATCAGTGCTCCGCACGCCGACCCGCCGTGCTAAAACAAGATTCATGTTACGAACTGCTTCCCTATGGTTGCGGGTTGACTCGTCCCAATACCCATAGTGCAGAGCGAGAGTCTTGTTTAAACTCCAGACAATCTTGTAGTCACCCTCACATTTATCGTAATAATACGCGACGCGCTCTTCGTAGTTCATACTGCATATGATATTATTAAGTGCTGATTAATTATAGAGAACACCAAAGAGGGGTCTGGTCTCGTAGTATCGACTATTTAATTGATTATATCTTTCTTGCTAAATATAGACGAGATCATTTAACTTTTCTTAGTGGATATAATATAGCATATGCAGATGGAGGGCTCATACCCAACCCAGACACAATTGGGACCCGAAAATGGGCTCTGTATACAGCATTTCTACATCACCAT
>Ga0075976_107_pt1 | contig 42125 bp, 46 predicted proteins | sample RifGroA2_FD_68052 | JGI IMG/M metagenome (GOLD analysis project Ga0075976, IMG submission 68052) | Parcubacteria bacterium GW2011_GWA2_47_10b
AGAAGAATCAAAAATTATTCAATATATCTTAAAGAGAATAAAAGAAAGATATGGAAAAGAAATCTTGGCATTATACGGTCGAGATTTAATCGTACCGGCCATTCCTTTCCCGCAAGTTACCATGGAGCAAGCAAAGGAAATTCTTAAAAAATTAGGAATACCAAGCGAGAAAGACGGCGATTTAAGTCCGGAAGAAGAACGCAAATTATCCGAGTATATAATGGAAAAGGAAGGGCATGAGTTTGTATTTGTCACAGAGTATCCGGTTGAAGTGCGCCCATTTTATCACATGCGTTTGAAACAGAATCCAAAACTCACAAAAAGTTTTGACTTGTTATGGAATGGACTAGAGATCACAACAGGGGCGCAAAGAGAACATCGGTACGATATCCTTGTCACACAAGCAGAAGAAAAAGGATTAAGGTTAGAACCGATACAATTCTACCTGAACTTTTTTAAGTATGGTTGTCCGCCGCATGGCGGTTTTGGTCTGGGGCCGTCACGCATGCTGATGAAAATGTTTAATGTTGGTAACGTGCGTGAAGTTACCTATCTTTATCGCGGAGTAAAAAGGCTCGAACCATAATATACTTCGCTCTTTACGCTTTCTATTTTTCGCGGTAAGCTTGTTTCTATGCCACAACCAAACTTAATTAGACTCCGGTGCTCGAATTGCAAGCGCTATAATTACTATGCGCACAAGAATATCCGCCGGATCGAGAAAAAACTTGAGCTCAAAAAGCACTGCTCGTGGTGCAAAAAACACACAACGCATAAAGAGGCAAAAAAATAGTATTTTTGCTATAGTATTTGCCATGGGGGCATAGTTCAATGGCAGAATGTCGGTCTCCAAAACCGATGATCTAGGTTCGAATCCTAGTGCCCCCGCCATGGCGGTTTTTAAATTCAGCAAGAACGATTCGTTCGGCCGGTTCCAACACTTGGTCGGAGAAGTGTACAGCTTGCCGGACGATCAGCTTTATTCTATCTATGATCTTCTCGCGCACCAGCAACGTTTCGCGATGAGAGCTCTCAAGGGGATCCGTAAAGGCGATCAGCAAAAAACCCTGCGCATGTAAAAAAGTTAAACCGACCTCGAGGAGAAAACTTGTTATTATAAAAAACGCCCGACCTCCAACTCTTGCAGGATTTCAAGAAATGTTCGTGGCAATTTATCCGCCAGGCCGGCGGACACTATCTGATGCTGGCATTCATCTTGCGGAAGAAATGGGAGAAGTCAGCGAGGCAGTCCATAATTTTTTAGGCCAGCACCGTTCAGGCCAACTTCAGAGTATAAAACAAGAAATTGCCGATTTTGTTTCGTGTGTTTTTGGTATTGCAAATTCCGCGCGTATAAATATTGCGGCAGAGCTTGCGAAAATGTTCTCGCACAATTGCCATGTTTGCCATAAAGCCCCGTGTGTTTGCAGTTTCTCAAAAGTCGCCCGGTTAAGGACTTGATTTTATGTCAAATATACCGAATTCAATGCGGATTTTGCGGCCGGCGTTTCGGTTTAGTATATTTTCACTCGCATTTTGGATTCTCGAATTTTTATATCAATATTATCTGCTGGTTCCAAAAAATTTGCCGAGCGCGCTTGTGCGAAGTTTTGCGCTTACCGGCGCCACGCTCATTGGAGCTGCGCTTTTTTCAAGCGCGATTTTCAAATGGTTTCCTCGCACGGCGCGCTACTGGCAGTATCGCCGATATCTTGGCGTGTCTGGCGCGGTATTTGTAAATTTCCACGCACTTGCGGCGTATTACTCTGTATATGATTTTGACATTGGCGCTGCGTATTATACTTTCAATCCGATTAAAAACCCAATAGTCTTTGGCTCGCTTGCGCTCCCCATTTTTCTTTTGATGGCGCTTACTTCGACGGATTGGGCTGTGCAAAAACTCGGCGGGCGAAATTGGAAAACGCTCCATCGCTTCGTCTATATTGCGTATCCGCTTTCTATCTTTCATTTTCTTTTGATGAGGCCAGAAGATCTGGTAACTGCCCCCGGTATTTTATTACTCGCGATAACTTTGCTTGCGCTTTTTGGCCAGATATTTTGGTTTTTCAAAATTGCGGGCGCTAAACATTTCCGTTCGCTCGGATCATTCGTCGGTTCCGCAATAATACTTTTTGTGTTCGTTATTGCATATTTGATATTCAACTCATAGGAGTCGTTATTTGACAGGACTGGTGGCTTGATACATATTTTGAATTGAGGTCGCTCTTCAGGAGGTGAAACGTGAGTCTTGTTGTACGTGGAATCGGACTCGTCCTTGTCACTGTCGTCGTGCCTTTCTTGCGTTTGCTTCTGGTGTTCAGCGAAGCTGCCGATGCCCTGTTCAGTACGGCGGCTCCTGATGAGTTCCCATGAAGCCAGCCCGCGAGGCGCTTGGGTGAAAACCGACGCCTCTTTTTAATTTTGCGCATACAAAAATTTGACAGTTTTTATAATATGTGCTAGCATATTTTTACAAGATTAACGCGATGGTTATCCGGCCGCACAAGGATGTGTCGCCGGAGCCGGCACTCGACCCTGTCGATGATCCGCCTCGAAAGAAGCGCGGATTTGCGCCGGGCGACATCGTGACATTCCGTGACGGAATGGAGTGGAAAGGCGGGATCGTGCAATCTCTCGACCCTACCTACAAGTCGCTCTGGATCGCAGCGCACGACAAGAACGGGCGAGAGTACCTCGCTCGCCGCAACCAGAAGAAGGTGAAGCCAACCTACCATTCGGCGCTTCACTGAACCGGCAGATCGGCAACGTCCATCAAAAACATGAGGCGCTCCAGAAACACCGGGGCGCCTCGATTCATATTTAGTTTTGTGATAAAGTTTTTTTACGGCGGGGTGCCAGAGTGGTTGAATGGGCCGGTCTTGAAAACCGGAATACGCGCAAGCGTATCGTGAGTTCGAATCTCACCCCCGCCGCCAAAATTGAAACTTCTTAAAATCACATTACAGGGCTTGATCGCGATAGATTCTCAATATATTTCAGCGATCAACTTTGCTAAAATATAAGAACCCACAAGGGGATTCGAACTATGAATTACAAAGCGATTATTTTTGATTTTTTCGGAGTTATATCCTCCGAAGTTGGACTTTTTTGGTTTAAGAAATACTTTCCCGAAGATCAGATTGATCATCTAAAAGAAAAGTATATTCTTCCGGCTGATTTAGGAGATATTTCATATGACCAATTTATCACCCAAATTGGCAGTTTAGTTGGCATTTCGCCATCTGATGTTAAAAAAGAATGGAAAAATCGAGTCGTTATTAATGACTCAATTGTTTCCTTTATTCAAAAAGTCCAAGGTTCTTTTAAAATTGGATTGTTAAGCGATGCCCCGTCAGAATTCTTACGGCCACTTCTTAGAGAAAATGTCTTGGAAAACCTTTTCGATGCGATAGTTATTTCAAGCGAGGTAAAAATTACAAAAAGAGAAGAAGAGATTTATAAGCTAATACTAAATAAACTAGAAGTCGACCCACCCCAAGCTATTTTTGTAGACGATAATGTAAATAATATAAAAATAGCAGAAAGTCTGGGTATAAAAGGATATCTATACAACGCAGGTACGGATTCGATACAAGATTTTGTTAAAACATTAAATATATGAACCCCGTTGCTGCAAAGATTCAGTAAATTCAGTAAAATATGGAAATAGGTCCCGATGGAAAAATTAAAGCCCCGGATTCGCCGGATGATAAGGTTGAGGAAATTCGTAATGAATTTATGCGCGGTCTTGAGTTTCCGAGTGAAAAGCACGTGCCTCAATTTTTTCTTTGCCCCGTGGGGAGAATCGGTGCTGGAAAAAGCACGGTAGTGCGTGCACTGATGAAGCATTTTCCGCTTTTGCGTATTGCAAACGACGATGTACGAAAAATTCTTTACGGATACGGATATAATTACAAACGCACACGCGATATCACGTGGCCGGTACTTGAGCGTTTCGCGCGCGAAGGGTATAGCATTGCAGTCGATTCTAACTGCGCGAGTGATGCCGCTCGTGAAATACAGCCACAATTCGATGGCCTCGTTCGGGAACTAAGAGCGAAAGTCATATATATTTATATCAACCCCCCCGACGAATATATTATTAACAAATTACGAAATTATCCTCACGTGTGGTTGTTTAAGGATGGCGAGCATGCAGTAGCGCGCTACATTGCTCGTAAGCCCGAAAAACCTATTGATGATATTTCTTTTATCTATACATTTGACCCTTCACGTAATGACCTCGAAAAGCAAATCAAGGAAGCCGCCGGTATTATAGAGAAAAAACTTACTATCTAGTATGCTCCAGGATGTTTATATGAGAAAGTTGTTCGTATATGTCTTCGCAGATTGATCGGCTCGCTTTAATAGTTTGGGATTACCAACATGTAAATCACAAACTTCAAAAAGCCGATTGTATTATAGTGTTGGGCAGTCATGATACTCGAACCGCAGAGAGGGGCGCGGAACTATTTTTAGAAGGATGGGCTCCGCTTCTCGTGTTTTCTGGCGGCAGGGGAAGACTCACTCCAAAAAATTGGGATATACCAGAAGCCGAGATGTTTGCTGGAGTTGCACTCAAGATGGGTGTACCAAAAGAAAAAATTCTTATTGAGAATAAGTCGACAAACACCGGTGAGAACGTTGTTTTTACCAAAAAGTTTTTGGAGGAGAAAGGATTAAAACCCAGGAAGGTTATCGTTGTCCAAAAACCTTATATGGAGCGAAGAGCGTATGCGACATTCAAGAAAATGTGGCCAGAACCCGATATAATTGTAACATCTCCGCAGATACCGTTTGAGAAGTATCCGAATAGTGAAATCTCGAAGGATGATATTATCAATATCATGGTTGGGGACTTGCAGCGCATTAAAATATACTCGGATATGGGATTTCAGATCTCGCAGGAGATACCGGAAGATGTTTGGGGCGCATACAAGAAACTGGTGGAGTTTGGTTATACAAAACAATTGATTATGTGATAGACTAGTATCATGAAAAATATATTTTTATTCACGTTATCGGTTTTGGTTATTTTTGGGGCCGCGGTGCATGGTGTAAGCGCACAAATGATGGGCGGCAACGGGTCCTTTGGAATTAAAGACGACCATACGAAACAGGAAGAAGCCGAGGGCAAGGAAGTTTGGGAAAAATTTCAGGCAAAAGAAAAATCCTGCGCTGATCTCAAAGATGATGATTTTGAGGCGCTTGGCGAGTATTTTATGGGGACCATGATGGGCGATGCGCATGCCGCGATGAATGCGATGATTACACAGGTGCACGGCGAAGAAGGCGAAGAGCAGATGCACGCGGTGATGGGCAAGCGGCTTTCGGGGTGCGATCCGTCGGCGGAATTTCCCGCGGGCAGTTTCGGTTTTATGCCGATGATGAATATGATGGGCGGCTGGTCGACGCCTTTTGGTTCTTCGTATAACAATAGAAATATGATGAGTGTTGGTTACGGACTTTTCTCGCTCGGTGTTCTGGGAATGCTTTTGTGGGCTCTTTGGTGGGTTGTCGTTGTTGTTCTGATTGTATGGATTGTGCGCCGACTATTTGGTTCGACTCACCGAGGCGGGTCTAGCGCGCTTCAGATTTTGAAGGAACGCTATGCTAAGGGTGAAATCGATAAACAAGAGTTCGAGGAGAAAAAGAAAACACTTGAACGGTGAAACTTGAGGAAATCGGTTTTTGTGAAAAATGAATATCGTTCCCTTTGCCGCGGAGTTGCGCCCTACCGTTGAAGAGAGTATACGTCTCTATGGACACGCCCCCGAACATAATGTTTGGTGGTTTGAGTATATTACAGAAAAAGAGCAAAGACCCTTTTTTATTTCATGGAATGATGGCACGGGCCTTCTTGCCCATCGCGAAAAAACCAAGTGGTATGTCATGTCAGAGCCGATCTCTCCACTGGAAAGAGCGGCTGACCTTATCTGCGAGTTCGTATTGGAAGCGCTCGCCCGATCAATCAATTATACTCTCACAGTGCCTGTGACGAATATGAAATCTTTTGACAGTTCATTGTCAGGAAAGAGATGGAAAAGCATTCGCAATGCGCGCAATACTTTCTATCGGGAGAATGATGTTTGTAAAACAGACGCGGGTGCTGTTTCAAAGGACGCGCTTCATAAGATTGTCCGGTCGTGGGAAGAGAGAAGATCCGGACGCGATCATTCTTTCGGCGCTCGATATCACGCGCTTGTTGATAATAATTTTAAGGGAACACGATTTTCACGCGCGTTGGTTGTCAACGGAATACCCGTTGGTTTCAATGCGGGCTGGGAAATTCCGAATAGAGACGGATATTACTATGGCGCCGTGGGACTGCATGATTACTCTTTGAATGATTTGGGCGCTCTCCTTTATCTTGAGGATCTTCTCTGGATAAAGGGAGCCGGATATGTTTACGCGGATATGGGTGGGGGAGAGCGCGCACTCACTCATTTTAAGAATCAATTTTTTCCAGAGTATTGGTATAAAACACATGTATTTTCCATTGTCAAAAGATAGCGCGCGGCCCAAAAAAGAGGATTTTGGAGAAGAATATTTCTCAAGCGGCGCCGCATATCAGGAATACGAAAGATATGTTGAGGGATGGGTTAACAAGGTCGCGCGCAAAATTTCCCGCCTTGTTGCTGACGTGCCGGCGCCGTCAGTACTCGATATTGGCTGCGCGCACGGATATCTTATAGCGAAGCTCAAGAGTCGCTACGGCATGCACGTTTATGGTGTTGAATATTCAACTTATGCGTATCGAAATCGGCTTCGCGCCGTGCACAGTGAGGTGGCACGCGGCGATATTCTCACTGCGCGATTCCCCGCACGTTCGTTCGATGTTGTTGTCTGTTTCGATGTGTTTGAGTATTTAACCGAAGCCCAAAACAAAAGGGCGGCAGAGCGTCTTGTCCGCTGGTCACGAAAATATATTTTGTTCACTAACCCTTATCGGCATTCCGTGAACGCGTCCCAAAAGCAAAACCCGGATCCCCAGCGTATCACCGCGTTTTCAAAAAAAGAGTACCGTGCTCTTTTCCACGCGGTTGGTGTGGTATATTGCGGTCACTTTGACGGTTGGCATGGCGGAGATATTTTAATTTTTCGAAAGAAGTAGTTTTCTTCTTTACAAATCTTTTTTTTGAAGTACAATGAGAATGAAAAACAATGGATATAAGAAATAATTCTCAACAGGAGAGCAAAATTAAGTTTTTGCTTATTTCTTGGTGGGGAAATTCTGGCGATCTCGGGTGGCAGCTTCTCAAAGAGGGGCACGACGTCAAGATGTCTATTGACCTGAAGGATGATAGGCTTGAAGGATTTGTTGAGAAAGTTGCTGATTGGAGAGAGTGGAAAGAATGGGCGGATGTAATCGTTATCGACGATGTTGGTTTTGGAAAAATCGCCGATGAACTTCGAAAAGAAGGAAAATATGTCGTTGGCGGTTCTGTTTATACTGATGCTCTTGAACAGAATAGGGAGTTAGGTCAAGACGAAATGCGAAACGTGGGCATGAATATTCTTCCTCATTGGAATTTTACTGACTTTGAAAATGCGACAAAGTTTATTCGAGAGAATCCCGGGCGGTATGTTTTTAAGCCCTCGGGGACAATATCGGACGACGAGAAGGGTATATTGTTTATTGGGGAGGAAGAAGACGGCAGGGATATTATTGAAGTACTCGAACATAATAAAATAACATGGGCACGCAAGATTAAAAAATTCCAGCTTCAGAAATTTGCGGCGGGCGTTGAAATTGCCGTAGGCGCGTTTTTTAATGGGAATGACTTTATTTATCCCGTCAATGTTAACTTCGAACACAAGAAGCTCTTCCCCGGAGACATCGGTCCCTATACGGGGGAGATGGGAACTTTGATGTTTTGGTCCGAGCCGAATAATTTATTCCGATATACGATTGAAAAAATGAGAGATAAATTGCGTGAGAGCGGTTACCGTGGCTATGTCGACGTAAATTGCATTGTAAATTCAAGGGGAATATTCCCGCTCGAGTTCACAATGCGTTTTGGCTATCCAACCGTCAGTATCCAGATGGAAGGTGTCACAAGTAGTTGGGCGGAACTTCTGTACGCGCTTTCCCACGGCGATTCTTACGATCTGAAAACGAAGAGAGGTTTTCAGATCGGCGTGGTAGTAGCATGCCCGCCATTTCCGTATTCCGATAAAATGTTTGCGAATATTTATAAAGATTTTTCAATTCTATTTAAAAAACCAAATTTTGAAGGCGTGCATCTCGGGGATGTAAAACTGGTTGATGGCGACTGGCATATTGCGGGAAATACCGGATACGCGCTTGTGATTACTGGCTCAAACAGTACCGTTGAGAGTGCACGCAAACAAGTATATCGCAGGGTTGAAAACATTATGCTGCAGAATATGTTTTATCGAACCGATATCGGCATAAAATGGTATCACGAAAGTGATAAGTTGCAGACATGGGGAATACTATGAACGAGCTTGCAGATGCACTTGTTGCAAAGGGAATTCTCCATAAACAATCTATTATAAATGCTTTTCGGCGCATCGACCGGAAAAATTTTGTTCCCGATGAGTTAAAAGACCGCGCATATGATGATGAGCCGCTTCCGATCGGTGCCGGGCAAACGATCTCACAGCCCTCGACCGTTGGGTTTATGCTTGAACTTTTGGATCCTCGCCCGGGCAATTCGGTGCTCGATATTGGTTCTGGTTCTGGCTGGCAGACCGCTCTTCTTGCGGATATTGTTGGTAAGAACGGCACTGTTAATGCATATGAACGGATTGGTATGCTTTATAATCTCGGGAGGAAAAACGTTGGAAAATATGAATTTATTTCGCAGAGGAGAGTCTCCCTACATAAAGGGGACGCAACGAAAATACAAAAAGGGACATACGACCGGATTATTGCGGCCGCCGCACTTGACGGTGACCCCCCCTCTGGATGGATGAAAATTCTTCGTGTTGGGGGACGAATGGTTGTTCCTGTTGGGAATTCTCTAATCCTTTATATAAAGACAGGTCCCGACACATATGAAACGGAAGAATATCCGGGATTCGTTTTTGTCCCATTGATCGCTGATGGGAAGGGCGGGTCGTGGGGGCAAAAGTTTTTCTTCCGCGGCGCCGCCTGTTTACTTGTTTTCTTTTTCCTTTTCATGGCTTATGAGTTGGGAATTATTTTTCCTCCTCTACCCGCACAAGGCGAGCCATTTATTATCCAGGAGGGCTCTTTTGCCGGTGATATTGCAGAATTGCTTAAGACACGCAACGTCATCCGCTCAAAAGAACTATTTGTGTGGACTGCGTATCTCGTTGGGGCGCATAATAATCTCTCCTCCGGCACTTTTTTGTTTTTGGAACCAGAATCGATCTTCACTGTTATTCGCGAACTCACGAGAAAACGTGAAGAAATACAGCTTGTTATTCCGGAAGGGGTAACGATTCGTGATATCGTGCGCATTCTTGAAAAAAACAAAATGCCTGCCGCAAAGAATTTTATACAGGTTACAAATAAAGTTCCGGAGGATTTTCCTTTTGAAAGTCTTGAAGGTTTTCTTTTCCCAGATACTTATCGCGTGTATGTTTCCACGAGCGCCGAAGATCTTGTACAAATGATGTTGAAAAATTTTCACGAGAAAACCGATCCTCTCCGTGCGGAAGTTGAAAGCAGTCCGAGGTCATTATATGAAATTATTACTATGGCTTCGTTGGTAGAGAAAGAAGTCCCAACAAGAAAAGACAAAGAAATCGTTGCAGGAGTGCTTTGGAAGCGAATCGACGATAAATATCCGCTCCAAATAGATGCGACACTTTTTTATGAAAGCGGCAAGGCGAGCCATGAACTCTCGCTTGGAGACCTGCGAGAGGATACGCCGTACAATACTTATGTCCATGTCGGCTTGCCGCCAAGCCCAATCGCGAACCCAGGCTTTGAATCAATCGAGGCGGCGCTTCGCCCGAAGGGATCACCCTATTATTTTTACCTTTCTGACCGGCGGGGAACAACTCATTTTGCGCGCACTTTTGAAGAACATAAACTTAATAAGGCGAAATACCTCAGATAAATTTATTAAGAAGTGCGATCCGTCAGTTGAAACAATGAGAACCTCGACACGTGATGCGGTGCCACTGGTACCCTTGTTCGGGATAGTTGTAACCTTGTATTCGACGAGTTGCACCGCGCCGATCACGCCGGGGTAAAACTCTTCAAGGGCCTGGTGCACTCGCGCAAGGGCTTTTCCTGTGGTATAATTTTTTGTTATGGAGAGAAAAAAAGTATTTGTCGCAATGTCGGGCGGGGTTGATTCGTCTGTTGCGGTCGCAGTGCTTAAAGAACATGGATATGATGTCTCTGGCGTATTTATGCAAGGGTGGACTAATCCCAATTTTGAGTGTAATTGGCTCTCCGAGCGCCAAGATGCCGCGCGCGTGGCGGCCGTGCTCGGGATTCCATTTCGAGTGCTTGATTACAGCCGTGAGTATTACGAGCGCGTGGTTTCATATTTAATTTCAGAATATAAAACTGGCCGCACGCCAAATCCCGACGTGATGTGCAATCGCGAGATAAAGTTCGGGCTTTTTTACAAATGGGCGATGGAGCAAGGCGCGGATTATGTTGCAACCGGGCATTATGTTCGGCGCGATGGCGAAAAACTTTTTATTGCCAAAGATAGTAATAAGGATCAGTCGTACTTTTTGTGGACGCTGACGCCGGAAATTATTTCGCATACACTTTTTCCGATCGGCGAATATACAAAACCGAAAGTCCGTGCGCTCGCAAGAAAATACGGCTTGCCGACCGCAGAAAAAAAAGATTCACAGGGTATCTGTTTTGTTGGTGAGGGAAACATTGCTCATTTTTTGAAAGACCATATTCACGCAACACGCGGATTGATAGAGACCGCAAGCGGGCGTGTGGTCGGCGAGCACGACGGCGTGGAGTTTTATACAATCGGCCAGCGCCACGGCATTGGCGCTAGAGGAAAAAATATGCAGACGGCAACACTTGTAGTTGCAGCCGAGCACGAAAAATCAACGCTCTATAAAAATGAGTTACACTTCAACAACACCAACTGGCTTTGTCCAACACCGAGTGTTGGACATCTTGAATGCGAAGCGCGCATCCGTTATCGCCAGCCGCTTCAAAAGTGCACAGTGTTTAGTGAACAGAAAGTAGTTTTTGAAGAACCGCAGCGGGCTGTCACCCCCGGGCAGTCAGTTGTGTTTTATAAAGATGGCGAGCTTTTGGGTGGAGGGGTTATCTCATAAAGTGGGTTCACTAAAACATTTTTTTAGGATATACTGCTTTTTATGACAGGCGCCGAGATTCGCAGGAAATTTCTTGATTTTTTTTCCGCGCGGGGGCATAAAATAGTGCCGTCGAGCTCGCTTTTGCCTGACGACCCATCGGTTTTGCTCACGACCGCGGGGATGCAGCAGTTTAAGCACTATTACACGAGTACCGCGGATGCGATGCGCGATTTTGGCTCGCTCAATACGGCGTCAGCGCAAAAGTGTTTTCGAACGTCTGATATTGATGAAGTGGGAGATGATACGCATCTCACTTTTTTTGAAATGCTCGGCAATTTTTCTTTTGGCGGGTATCTCAAGAAAGAAGCAATCGAATACGCGCACGAGTTTTTAACAAAAGAGCTCGGGCTTGATATTTCGTACGTTACTATATTTTCCGCCCAAGGCGGACCCGCCTCGGGCGAGGGTGGCTCTATTTTAATCCCGAGTGACGAAGAATCGCGCGCCGCGTGGCAAGCGCTCGGCGTAAAAGATATTCGAGAGGAGGGGATCGATGATGTTTTTTGGGGTCCAACTGGCACTTCTGGTCCCTGTGGTCCAACAACAGAAATTTATTGCAAAAACGCAAACGGCCAAGATGTCGAAGTCTGGAATCTTGTTTTCAACCAATTTTTTTATCCGGGCAGCCGCGAGGAACTTCTTAGTGGCTTAGCCACTAAGTCGCTTGAAAAGTTGAAAAACTCCGGGGTAGATACCGGCATGGGGTTTGAGCGGCTTGCGATGATTGTGCAGAAGAAAAAAAATATTTACGAAACAGATTTATTTGCGCCGTTTCTCGAGCTCTTGCCGGAAAACATACCAGAGCGCGAGCGGCGCATTACAGTTGATCATATCCGCGGTTCTGTATTCTTGCTTGCCGATGGCGTACGTCCATCAAATAAAGAAGCGGGTTACGTGCTTCGTCGTTTAATGCGCCGCGTTTTTGTGTACGAACATGTTTATACTATTCCGGCGCATGTGGTTGACACGATCACGCATGACATTATGCACGAATACGGCGAGTTTTATAAAGAGCTTCTCGAACAAAGTGACGCAATCCGCACTGAAATATCAGCCGAGCGCGAACGATTTGCCAGAACTCTCAAAAATGGGCTTAAAGAGCTTAAATCTCTGAAAATAAATATTTCAGATAAGGTTAATGTAAGTGATGCGATTCACATTACAGCCAAAAGCGCATTTAAACTTTATGAGACATTTGGGCTTCCATACGAGATCATTAAAGAGTTTGGAGGTTCAACCTCTAAATCGCTTACAAGAATTGATTTTGATGCCGAATTTGAGAAACATCAGGAAATTTCCCGCGCGGGTCAAGAAAAAAAATTTGGCGGCCATGGGCTTGTGCTTGATACCGGCGAACTCAAAGCCAAAGACGCAGACGAGCTCGCACGCGTTACGCGTCTTCACAGCGCGACCCATTTATTGCAAGCGGCCTTGCGAAAAGTGCTCGGCCCTGACGTACGCCAGATGGGCTCGGATATCACGATTGAGCGCACGCGTTTTGATTTCAGCTTTGGCCACAAAGTAACTCAAGACGAGCTCAAAACCATTGAAAATGAAGTAAACCATGTAATCGAGAGCGATCTGGGTGTTACTCAAGAGACAATGCCCTTTGCCGAGGCGACTGCTAGGGGCGCTCTTCACTTTTTTCGCGAGAAATATCCGGAGATGGTCAAAGTATATTCGTTTGTTGCTAAAGACGGTGCTGTCTACTCGCGCGAGCTATGTGGCGGCCCGCACGTTACCCACACCCTTGAAATTGGAAAATTCCGTATAATGAAAGAAGAAGCATCCTCCTCGGGGGTGCGCAGGATTCGTGCTACAATAGAGCCATAATGTTTTTTAGTAAAGCGCAAAAACAAGTCGGTGTCGCATTTGATATCGGTACAGCCAGTGTGAGTGCAACCCTTTTTGAAATTTCTCCAGAAGAAATTCGTCCTAATCTTATAAAGACTTTCCGTAAGTTCCATAAAATTTCGCCAAAAAAAGATGCAACTCACTTTGGTAAGTCAACGACCGTACAGTTTTCAGAGCTCATAAAAGAAATTGACACATTTTTAAAAGGTAAGGTGCCGAGTTATTATGTTATTGGTCTTTCTTCTATTTTTTATCTAGGAAGAACTGAAAAATTGTACGAGAAAAGGCCTGAAAATAAAGCTGTAACAAAGAGTGACATCGAAACTTTTTTGGAAAATGGCAAACACCGGTTTCTCTCGGGTCTTGATCGCGACGACGTTGTAGTTTTCGAGACAGTCCCGATGCGTATACTTCTTAATGGGTATACCGTGGAGCAACCGGTTGGGAAAACTGCTGCGGAAATAGAACTTTCTGTGTACTATGCAGCAACGTCACGTGAGTTATATGATACATTGATCGCGATTATATGGAGCGTTCATAAGAATGCACAGGTACGGTTTTCAACGCTTCCTATTGCAACGTGGCTCGTTATGCGGGAAGTCCTAGTTTCCGAACACTCCGCGATCATTGCGGATATCGGTGGGGAGCTTACCGAGGTGACATTTCTCGCCGATGGTATAATAGAAGGGATTCTCTCGTTACCCTTTGGCGTGATGAATATTTTGCTGCGTATTTCCGAGATTGAGCATATCGAGGTTGAAAACGCGCTTTCCCTTTTAAAAAATTATACCAGTGGAATGCTTGATAAGGATGCGGAGAGTCGTATTCGTGCTATTCTAAAGAAGGAGTTAAAAGGTTGGGAGGAAGTTTTTGACCGCGTGTGGCAAAAAGCGTCGCGAGATATGATGTCAAATATCAAAATGTTTTTCCTCGGCGGCGGTGCGCTTATCACTGACATGAAAACCGCGGTAACTCCTCCATTACTTCATCCCGACCTTGCGCGCAATCTCCACGTTTCGATGATTGCGCCCGAGGCATTCCGTGATAGGTTCGGAACATATTGTTGTTTCGATGGTCCCGGAGATTTTGGGCTCCTCGCTCTTATTCTCAGTGTCCGTTCATAAATTATGTTTCAAAAAAATCAAAAGAAAATAATATTAGATGTACGTCCCGCCATTCAGAAGGTCCGGGAAAAGTTACCCGTGATGCGGCCAGAAGTTCACAAGGAACCGCCACGAAAAGTAAAAAAAGTTTCCTGGGCCCCATCAAGAAAAATTCAAGGGACTCTTATTTTTCTTTGTATTGCACTTGTCATTTTCTATATATGGTGGATGGCACAGTTGAGGCTTGTTATTACTCCGCAGCGGACTGCATTTGATCTCGGCAACGGACTTTCGCTCGCGTTTCAGGGAGAAGAATTTTCGACGGAAATCCGGAAGAAGGGCGAGGGTACAAGTGAGAATACAGAACAGTACAGTAAACAGGCGGGGGGAACGATTGTTATATTTAATGATTTTAGTCCCGAGCCGCAGATATTAGTACGGCGGACGCGATTTCGCACTCCCGGGGGCCTCATATTTCGGACCGAACGGAAAATCACCGTGCCGGGCAAGGAAAATGGGAAACCGGGTTCGGTTGAGGTTGAAGTCGTTGCTGACGAGCCAGGAGAAAAATACAATATTGACCTGTCGGATTTCACGATTCCCGGTTTCGAGGATACGCCGAAATATACAAAAATTTATGGCCGCGCGAAAACAAAAATGACAGGAGGCGTAATCGGGGAGGGCAAGGTGGTTGGGCGCAAGGAATCTGATGAACTTCTTCGCCAGCTTGAGGCAGATGTACGGGATGAGTATGGAACGGCACTCGCGAAAGTTATTCCTGAAAATTATATGATCCTTCCTTCAAAATACGACCTCGATATTACAGTTCGGCGTACTGAACCGGAAGTTGGTTCCCCGGGAAATGTATTTACGGGAGAGGTCGTTGCGCGTGTGCATACAGTTGCGGTCAATAAAAACGCGTATGAAGATGCGGTTAAAGCGGCGCTTCTCAAGGACGAGGGACGCCGCCGCATATACCGTATCGATGAGAAATCGAATATTACGTTTTCGAATATTGTTGTGAATTATGCGGCTAAAACAGTATCGGTAACCATGGAAGGGAAGGTACAATTTGTCGGCGCTTTTGATGTGAACGAGCTTCGCAACAAGATACGTGCAGCAAACGGTTCTTCCGAACTTGATGGCATTTTTGAATCATATCCCGGCATCGTGAAGGTTGAAAAAACCTTCCGGCCAGCATTTTTGAAGCGTATTCCTTGGCGGGAGGGTGGTCTTATTATTGAGATCTTGTGAAGCATTGACGACCGAAGCGTAATTCGGTATGATGCTTATTATACTTCTATGCATGAGGGGAAGCAGACGAAAGAGGGTGTTGTAATGGAAGCTTTCAAAGGGGGACTGTTTCGGATAAAGCTAAACGGCTCTCAAGAAGAAGTTTCGGCATATCTTTCCGGTAAAATGCGTCTCCACTACATCAAGGTGCTTGTGGGAGATCGCGTTCGGGTTGAATTTTCAGAATATGACCGTGAACGCGGCCGGATCATCCAGCGCCTATAAATTAGTGGGTAGAATTCCAAGGGTACTGCATGGGAGTGGTAAGAGGCACCACAAAAATTATATTGATGAAAGTCCGTGCATCGGTAAAAAAGATTTGTAATCATTGCAAGTTGGTACGGCGGAAGGGCCGGTTATTTATTATTTGTAAAGTTCCAAAACACAAACAACGACAAGGATAAACATGGCGCGAATTGCTGGTGTCAACATATCGGATGAGAAAAAAATCGAAATAGCTCTTTCGGGTATTTATGGTATTGGTCGTGCGCGCGCGCGGCGCATTCTTGCCGAAACAAAAATATCTGATGTAAAGCGCACAAAAGACCTCTCGCAGGAAGAGATGGTGCGTCTCCGTGCGATCATTGAGAAAGAATATACTGTCGAGGGCGCATTGAGGAGGGAGATTCTCTTGAATATAAAGCGTTTAAAGGATATTGGTTCCTACCGTGGATATCGTCACTCGCGCAGTCTTCCAGTTCGTGGACAACGGACGAAATCGAATTCTCGCACGCGTCGAGGCAACGTTCGCAAGACAATGGGATCAGGCAGGCGAAAGGTGGAGAAGAAATAATATGGGCAAGAAGCGTATTATAAAAAAAGCGGAGGATTCCGCTCCTGAAATCAGCCAGAAAGGACGGCCGAGCATTTCTTCCAGGAAACGCTTTTCTCGCGGTTTAGTTCATATACTTTCCACGTATAATAATACGATCATTACAATTACAGATGAACAGGGAAATGTTATTCTTTCGAATTCAAGTGGCCGTTCAGGATTTCACGGTTCAAAAAAAGGGACCCCGTATGCCGCAACAAAAGCAGCCGAGTTTCTTGCCGACCAATCTCGCGATCTTGGAATCACGGATATTGATGTTCGGATCAAGGGAGTTGGATCAGGCCGCGAGTCTGCGTTGCGGGTTTTTGGCCAGAGGGGTTTTGTTATCCATTCTATCAAGGACGCTACTCCGATTCCCCACGGTCATCCAAGATTAGTAAAACCCCGAAGAGTCTAAATCTTATGCGTGTATCATGTAAAACTTGTCGCCGATTTAATATCTCAGTGTGCGGAAGAGAAAAGTGTGCGCTCCGCAGGAAACCCTATCCACCTGGTATTCACGGGAGAGATAAACGGAGACGCCGCGAAGGCACTGAATATTCGAAGCAATTGCACGAGAAACAGGTTGTCCGTTTTTCCTATGGTCTATCCGAAGGGCAATTTCGGGGGTATGTTAAACGTGCACTTGCGGGTCATGGAGGTGATGTAATCAAGAAGCTTGTTGAGTCGCTTGAGATGCGCCTTGATAATATCGTGTACCGCTTGGGATTTGCACCCACGCGCGCTATGGCACGACAGCTTGTCGCGCACGGTCACTTTTCTGTCGACGATAAGCGCGTTTTTGTTCCTTCATACAAAGTCCGGGTTGGACAGAAAATATCGATCTGTGAGCGATCACAAGCAAAAGGGACATTCACGAATCTTGATATTACATTAAAAAAGCAACAAACTCCCCAGTGGCTTTCTCTTGATCCCGCAAAGCGCGAGGGTATGGTTGGGGCTTTACCGAATATCGAAGATATGGTACGATTATTTAATATAAAGTCAATTATTGAGTACTATTCTCGTTAAAAAGGTTTTATGAATTATAATATTCTTCTTCCCCGACGGCCTTATATAGAACAAGAAGGCGACACGAAGGCCGAGATTATTGTTGAAAATTTGCATCCTGGTTACGGAGTTACCCTTGGGAACGCGCTCCGAAGAGTTTTGTTTTCCTCGCTTCCGGGATCTGCAGTGACGCGGGTGAAGATTTCTGGTGTAAATCATGAATTTTCGACTATTCCTGGTGTGCTCGAGGATGTGCTTTTGATTTTGCTTAATATCAAACAACTTCGATTTCGAATTTTTTCCGATGAGCCGGTGACAATCTCTTTTGAAACAAAAAATGAGGGGATTATTACTGCGGCGGATATTAAAACTCCATCCAATGTTGAAATTGTAAACAAGGGTCAGCATATTGCGACAATAACAAAAAAGAATACGACACTTGGGCTTGAGATGACGGTAGAGCGCGGTGTTGGATACCGATCGAAAGAATCACTCGAAAGTGACAGAGTTGAAGCTGGAATGATCGTTCTCGATGCGATTTTTACTCCGGTACGCAAAGTCAGTTACCATGTTGATAATATGCGGGTCGGGACGGTGACTGATTATAACAAACTTAAGTTTATGATTGAAACCGACGGAACTATTACCCCGCGGGAGGCTTTTATGAGCGCGCTCGAAATTCTCATCGGTCAGCTGCAGGAATTGAGAACATTTCAAGATAAAAAAGATGGGTTTGAAAATATCCCCGACGAGACTGTAACTGAAAAAGAGTTGGAAACACACGATGAAAATTATACGAGCGTTTCCATTGAGGATGTAAAGCTCTCGAGCCACACCCTCAATGCTCTTACGCGCCATGGGTTTAAAACACTTGGTGACTTGATAAAGAAATCAGAGGATGATCTCCGGTTGCTCGAAGGAATTGGCGAGAAGGCAATACAAGAAATCCATCGGGAGCTTGGAAACTTTGGACTCATGTTGAAACAGGAGTAATCTATGCAGCATCGTCGCCGAGGTCGGATTTTAAAACGGGAAAAAGGGCAGCGGGAAGCGCTTATTCGTTCGCTTATGCGTTCCATCGTCATGAAAAGCGCGGTTGTGACGACAGAAGCAAAAGCAAAAGAAGTGCGGCGACATCTTGAGCGGCTTGTGACAAAGGAAATTCGCGGCACATTGGCGGGACATCGCTCTACCGCTGCGGCAATAGGAAAAGACGCTGCTGCTCGTCTAAAAAAAGAAGTTGTGCCGAAGATCGGAGAGCGGAAGGGAGGATATCTTCGTATCATAAAATATGGCGTTCGGATATCCGATGGATCACGGATGGCGCGTATCGGATTTGTTGATTGAGATGAAATATATTGTGGATGCAAAAGGGAGAGCGTTAGGACGCGTTGCGAGTGAGGCCGCGGTTATTCTGCGAGGAAAACGCACGCCTCGTTTCGAGCGCCATACTGTTCCGGAAGAGACGCTCGTGATTGTGAACGCGCGGCACATAAAACTCACGGGAAATAAACTGAAAGGACGTTTTCGTGAACGTTACTCTGGGTATCCGGGAGGACTGAAGAGAATTTCATACCAAACTACGTTCAATAAGGATCCGCGCGAGCTCCTTCGTCAGGCCATTTCAGGGATGATTCCGCGAAACCGCTTGAAGAAACATATTATGAAGAACTTGACGATTTATGCCGAGCAAAAGTAAAGGGACGCGATATATCGAGGCGGTAGGCCGCAGAAAAACATCGGTGGCGCGGGTTCGTATTTTTCCAAAAGGAGAGGGCATTGTGGTAAACGGCAGGGATTATAAAGAATACTTTCCTACGGAGGAAATGCAGAAAATTGCGGAAGATGCGTTTCGAAAAACGCGCCCGGAAACAAGATTTTCAGTAACAGCGCTCATAAAGGGTGGCGGAATCCATTCGCAGTCCGAAGCTCTGCGCCACGGCCTTTCGCGGGCGTTAATACAATTTGATCAAGAGCTGCGAAAGAAGTTAAAAAAACCTGGTTTCCTCAAGCGCGACCCCCGTGTCAAAGAGCGTCGCAAGTTTGGGCTTAAAAAAGCGCGGCGCGCTCCGCAGTGGGCGAAACGCTAATTTAGTAATGCAAAAAAAGACCGCCTGAAGGGGCGGTTTATTGCTCGAGATGCGTGATCGTTTTCGGGTAGACCATGTACGAGAGAAATCCGTTCCTGCGTTTTTTCTGGAAACGGATTTCAATGCCATAGTGGGGAACCATGTCTTCGCGCGGGCGCTTCTCCAGGAGACTGTATATGTCCTCTGGCAGGATTTTCTCCTGAACAAGCAACTCGACGAGCTTACCGAGGCAATGTTTCGGCGCACGCGCGCGGTGAAAGTGCTTGGCAACTTCCGTGAAAATGTATGGGTCGCGAAGCGTCCGGGCGTTGAACTGCCCAAGGAGACGTTGGGAAGATCCCTTGAGAGCCCCGTTCTTATAGCGCATGTCGCCTAATGCTCTTGATAGCAACTGCAGCATTCTTGCGGAGCGCGTTGCGAGATACTGCTGGAGGTTGCTGTTATGCCGTGCTTCATGCCAGCGCAGAAAGGCGATGAACGAAGCGTCTTTTTCATCAAACGCGAAGCGTATGCCGCGCCTTATGTTGTATGCTCGTTGGCGCTTGCGTTTATGTTGCCATGGCGTTTGACGCACCCGGTATGATGTACCACGTGTGAGCCACCGAGCCATTCTTCGCTCGGCAATTGCTCGCATTGCCGCACAGATTGCAAAACGCACATGGGCGCTCGGACAGAATTCTTGCACGGCGCGTTTTCGTTTCGCTATGCGGTTTTGGTGTGTCGCCCCCCATGGGTTACCGTGTCCGATCCCGATTTCCGTCAGAATGCGCGGATTTTTCTCTTCGTCGCGTCCGACTACCGCGATGACCCCGAGTTTGGCTCTCGGGCGTATCGTTATGCCCGTAGCTTCTGTGTTGTTGTGGTTAAGCTCAACGATACATTGGGCGTGCTGTCGCACCCGGCCGACATCACGAGTTTCTTTCCAAACGTGCTGGTACATTTCGACTCCTTTCGGTGTCGTTCTTTCCGTCTTTAAATATAAGGCGTGGGGATACTTTTAGCAACAGACTATGGCGTGGTGAGTGAAGCGAGTTTACGTTATTAGCACTCTTGACATTAGAGTGCTAAGCATTTATACTGGAAAATATGCTCGATGACCGCGAACAGAGCGTGCTTGAATTGCTGGTCCGTGAATATATTAAGACGGCGGAGCCGATTTCTTCGGAAAAAATTGCCCGCCGGGTGCGCAACGTGAGTTCCGCAACCATAAGAAATATATTTAGTAATCTTACTGAAGAAGATTATATCGAACAGCCGCACGTTTCTGGGGGGCGGATACCGCGTCCGCGGGCGTACCGGTTTCTTGTGGATCGAATCACGGGGCAAGAGGAAACTTCAACACCTCTGCAGAAACTTACGCATCCCGAAAGAAGTCGGACAGTACAAGAAGAAATTGCGCGCCGTTTTCGTGTAGTTTCTTGTTTTGGAGAGTTAATGCCGTTTGGTTTTCGCGAAATGTTTGAAGAACCGGAATTCGCTGGACAGGATCTCGTAAAGGAATTTGGAAGATTTCTTGACGGGTTTGAAGAGTTTCGTGATGATTATGCCAGAAGCATTGCACCAGATTCATTTCGTGTATTAATTGGCGAGGAAAATACTATTCAACCCGCAAGGCACATCAGTATTATTTTTGGGAAGGGCGAGGAATATGGATTTTTCTTTATTGCGGGACCTATGCGTATGCATTACGAAGAGATTATTCCTATTGTGAAAATATGGCAAAAGACAGTGAACAGGATGATATAAATATTGTTGAGGAAGACGATGGTGTTTCAAGCCGTATTGATAAGCTAAAAAAAGAGCTCGAAATTTGCGGGAAGGAGAAAGAAGAATATCTGAAGGGATGGCAAAGGGCGAAGGCGGACTTTATCAACGCAGAGCGGGAGGCGAACGGTCGAAGTGCAACGAAAGTCTATTTTGCTGAATCAGATCTGCTTAAAGAATTTCTTTCTCTCGCCGACAGTTTCGAGACGGCGCTCAAAAGAGAAGATGCGCCAGGTCAATGGCTTGCTGGTATGAAGAACATGTATGAATTACTGCTTCAAGCGTTCGCGTTGTATAAGGTTACGAAAATTAGTACTCGGGGCGAGAAGTTTGATCCACGGTACCATGAAGCGGTTGCAACAATTGAGGCAGATGATGAAGAAAAAGATGATTCCATAATAGAAGAGATACAAACGGGATATGTGCGAGATAACGAAATATTGCGCCCCGCAAAAGTAAAAGTCGCAAAATTTAAAAATAGAGGACAAAATTAAAAAAATATCAATTTTATGAGCAAAATCCTTGGCATAGATTTAGGAACAACAAATTCAGCGATGGCTGTTATTGAAGGGGGCTCCCCAAAAATTATAGAAAACAAAGAGGGAAATCGTACGACTCCCTCAATGGCAGCTATCTCGAAAAGCAACGAGCGGCTTGTTGGATTGCTTGCGAAACGGCAAGCCATTACTAATCCAAAGGGAACTATATTTTCTGCGAAGCGCCTTATTGGAAGGAAATTTAATGACGCAGAAGTACAGCGAGATAAGGCGCTTCTGCCGTTTAGTATTCGAGAATCTGCAAATGGTGGGGTAGAAATTGAGATGGGTGCCGGACAAGAAAGTAAATGGTATCGTCCGGAAGAGATTTCGGCAATGGTACTCCAAAAACTCAAAGCGGATGCGGAAGAACGAGTTGGGGGTAAAATTACCGACGTTATTGTAACGGTTCCTGCGTATTTTGACGACTCGCAACGCAAAGCAACAAAAGATGCTGGTGAGATCGCGGGATTTAATGTGCGGCGCATCCTGAACGAACCGACCGCCGCCGCCCTTGCGTATGGTTTTGATAAAAAGAAAGATGAAAAAGTTGTCGTGTATGACTTTGGCGGTGGAACGTTTGATGTTTCTGTTTTGGAGATAGCGCCTGAAACTATTGAAGTTAAAGCCACCGGCGGCGATACGCATCTCGGAGGCGATGATTTTGACCAAAAAATTATCGGGTGGATTGTTGCCGAATACAAAAAGCACTCGGGCATTGATATCTCGAAAGACACTCTTGCACTCCAGCGCTTGAAAGAAGCCGCCGAGAAAGCTAAACACGAACTCTCAAGTACCGTTGAACACGAGATCAACATTCCATTTATCACCTCGGATGCGTCAGGCCCCCAGCATCTTTTACTAAAGCTTTCACGGGCAAAACTTGAGGAGCTTGTTCATTCCTATATCGAAAAATCGATTGAAATAACCCGGCGCGTTGTTACGGAAGCGGGGTTTGGGCTTTCTGATATCAACGAGGTTATTTTGGTGGGCGGTCAAACAAGAATGCCCGCGATTGTCGAAGCGGTAAAAAAACTTTTTAACAAAGAGCCCAATAAAACCATCAATCCTGACGAGGTAGTAGCGCTTGGCGCCGCGGTGCAAGCTGGAATTTTGCAGGGAGACGTAAAAGACGTGCTCCTCCTTGATGTGATACCGCTTTCGTTGGGACTGGAAACATTTGGCGGCGTTTTTACGCGGTTGATAGAGAAAAATACCACGATCCCGACGGCAAAGACCCAAATATTTTCAACTGCTGCTGATCAGCAAACGTCAGTTGAAATTCATATCCTGCAGGGGGAGCGCGAAATGGCGCCAGACAACAAGACGCTCGGCCGTTTTATTCTTGACGGCATTCCGCCCGCCCATCGCGGCATTCCGCAGATTGAGGTGATGTTTGATATTGATGCGAACGGCATTCTGTCGGTAAAGGCAAAAGACAAGGGGACGGGCAAAGAACAGTTTGTTCGCATTGAAGCATCTTCGGGACTTTCAAAAGAAGATATTGAGCGCATGAAACGTGACGCCGAAGCGCACGCTGAGGAAGACAAAAGGAAGCGGGAACTTGCAGAGGTAAAAAATATCGCGGACACGATGATTTATACTACCGATAAAGCATTGCGTGAGGCGGGTGAAAAGGTACCACAGGGTATTCGTGATGATATAAACAAGAAAAAAACAGATCTTGAAGATGCGCTCAAAAAAGATGATGTCTCTGGAATCCGCAATGCGTCCCAGATATATTCGGAAGCCGCCCAGAAAATCGGTGAGTACCTTTATAAACAAGGTACCGAGGGTTCTTCTGGAACGCAGGGACCGCGGGATGTTGAGCATGAGGATATAAAGGATGATAATAAGGATGATGGGACAAAGAGCTAAGCAGTTTATAATTCTTTTTCTTCTCGTTTTCTTTTCTTTCATCTTCTGGCTTTCCCTGGCGACACTCCTCCCAAACTTGTCGTGGGATTTAACCCCCCAGCTTATAAGCGTATTTGTTTCGGCTTTCGTATTCACGGTTCTCTGGGCAGTTGTTCTTGCGCTTTTTGAACGCCTCTCGAGTGTTGTAGGCGCTTGGGCGGTTGTTTCGTATGGCGGAGTCGCGTGGTTTCAGAGCCATGTTTTTATAATTGCCGCTTCACTTTTGTTCTTTTTCGGCATCATTGGATTCTTGCGTGCTCGCTCGGAAATGAGAAATACGCTTCACGGTGGCCTTTGGCGGCCGTTGAGAAAAGGCGTGCCGATCGTGATTACTTTTTTTATTGTGGTTGTTGCTTCCGCTGCGTATCTTAAGGCGCCGTCTTCAACGCTCACTCTCGAAGAAATTATTCCTAAAAAATTTTTTGAAACCGCTCTTTTTTACACTGAGCCCGTTATACAATCGGTGGATCCTGATTTTGCGCGTGATAAAACGCTAGAAGAATATTTGAAGAATAAGATTCTTAGAAAAGCGCCAAACGCAAGCGAGGTTGAAATTGGTCTTCTTGTTCGGGAGACGATACGAGAGCGGCAAGAAGTATTTGGTTCTAGTTTGAGTGCCGATCAAGTTCTCTCGGATGTGCTTTACCGGGGCAGCATCAATTTTCTTAATCGTACTGTAGTGGTAGTCAATGATTATTTACCGATTGCGTTTGCGTTTGCGCTTTTTGTTTCGTTACGAGTGCTCGCATTTCCATTTTGCTGGCTTAGTATACTCATTGCTATTGCTGTTTTGAAAATATTTCGCCGCTTTGGTATAGTAGGTTTGCGAGAGATCCCGGCAAATGTCGTGCTCTATACGTTTACAAATAAAATATGAAAGATTATTACGAAGTTTTAGGCATTGACCGCAATGCTTCAAAAGACGAAATCAAAAGAGCATATCATCGTCTTGCGCACAAGTTCCATCCCGACAAAAAGGGGGGCGACGAACAAAAATTTAAAGAAGTCAACGAAGCGTACCAAGTCTTATCAAACGAGCAAAAGCGCAAACAATACGATCAGTTTGGTAATGTGAGTGGTACTGGTCAAGGTCCCGGCACTGCCGGGTGGGATTTCAGTGGTTTTCGTGGATTTGACGACGTCGAGGTTGGTGATATCTTTGAAACGTTTTTTGGGCAAGGCGGGTTTAGGTCTGGAGGGGGCAGGCGCCGCGGGCGGGATATTTCTATTGATATTGATGTGCCGTTCCAAGAAGCGGTTTTTGGAACGGAGCGGCGCGTGCTTATTCGCAAGCATGCGGTATGCGATGAGTGTGGCGGGACAGGCGCCGAGAAAGGGACTTCCGAGATATCGTGTACCGCGTGCCACGGCGCGGGAACTGTTCGGGATACCAAACGCTCGTTCTTCGGAACATTTACGCAAATTGTCGAGTGCGCGCGATGCCACGGAAGGGGGAAAGTGCCCGAAAGAAAATGTTCTATGTGCAAAGGAGAGAGGGTTTTCCCAAAAAGCGAGGAAATCCATATTGTTGTTCCGGCGGGAATTGAGAATGGGGAAGTTGTCCGCATCGCGGAGAAAGGCGAGGCGGCGCGCGATGCGGATCCTGGGGATCTTTATGTAAAAATTCGCGTTCTGCCGCACCCGCGTTTTCGCCGTTCAAAAAACGATCTTCTTATGCGCCTTGAAATTCCTCTTTCGGAGGCGCTCTTGGGGGGCTCCCAAGAAGTTGAGACGCTGGACGGTAAAATTCGCATAAAAATTCCGCAGGGCGTTCATGACGGTGAAGTTCTGAAAGTCCATGCTAAGGGCGTGCCTCGCGATGACGGGTCGCGCGGCGATCTTTTGATTGAAGTAAAAATAAAAATGCCGAAAAAAATTTCCTCCACGCTTAAGGCGCTGATCGAGGAACTCAAAAAAGAGGGACTCTAAGAGACTTCGCTCCCGTCTTTTTATTTTGTTTGTCTGGGGTCATGTTTTTGAAACCACGATTTTATTTTATCCCAAAATACTATTCGAATTCCAATAAATTCTAAACCAATGAAAATCAACCAAGAGCCCGGGGTAAAAGGTGTAATCAGGGCCAGTAGACCAATAACGATTAAGAGAACGCCGATTGTGTTTTTAACCATAGATTTACATTATAGATTTTTCTCTCCTTATCAAAGAAAAGTAAATATCCAAAAGGACAAAAAACAGGCTTATGCTGAGCGGTCCTAGTAAAAGACCGATGGGTCCGAAAAATCCAATACCACCAAGAACCGATAGGAGAACGATTAAGGGATGTAGTTGCATGCCGCGGCCAACAAGTTTGGGGCCCAAAAAATTATCAACAAGGCCTACTGCCACCACTCCCCACACAGTAAGACCAACCCCAGAAAACACATCGCCCTTGAGAAAGAGAAATAAAATAGCCGGGGTGAGTACGAGTGCGGTGCCAATACCGGGAATAAGCGCGGCAACAACCGCAACGCTCCCCCAAAGGACAGCGTTAGGGACTCCAAAAATAGTAAACCCGACCGAGGTAAACGCTCCCTGCACAAGCGCGATTAAAAGATTCCCCTTCATAACAGCGTTAATCGTCATCCCAAGTTTTTGAGAAATTGCTTCGTTATCAGCGTCCGCAAGGGGGCTTAAGGCGACAATAGCCGTTTTGAATTTCTGCCCATCTTTTAACAGATAATAAAGAACGACAAGGAATACAAAGGAGCTGACTGCCATTTTTATAAAGCTCCCGAATATAGAGCCGAGATGCTGGAGCAGCCAGCTTAACCCCTGCTTAAAATATTGATCAATGATCGAGGAAGAATCTTGTGTATTGAAGATATTAAGAACGGCATTTTTCCCGCCGTTCTCCACAAGGGAAAAGTAGAGTCGTTGAGCTTCTTGAAAGATTTGTACTCCTAAAAATATAAGCGGGGTAAAAATAAAAGCAATAACAATGAGAATGGTGGCGAGCGCCGAGAGGCCTTGCCGTCCGTAAGTCATTGCCACTATTTTTTGATAGATGGGTTGTAATATGACCGCGAAAACCATTGCAAGGGCGAGCGCGTAGAGAAAAGGACGGAAGATGAAAAAAGCCAAGACAAAAGTTCCCGCAAGGATGACGAGCAAAAAATATAATTGTGGTTTTCGATCGTTCATAATACTGGTATTAACGCTTTCTTCCGGTAAAAGAATTTGCGTATCTCCTCGACAAGAACGATAGAAGCGGCAATCGGAATAATAACAAACCATTCCGAGGGCTCAAGCGGCGAGGTGCGCAAGAACTTCTGCATAAGCGGATTATAAATTACTAAAAGTTGCAATGAGATAACAATAAGTGTTGCCCCAACCAAGAATTTATTAGCGAGTGGATTCATCTGAAAAATAGATTTTGATTCATGCCGGCAGTTCCAGGCGTTGAACCATTGAAATACCGCGAGTGTGGTGAGCGAAATTGTCCATGCTTTGGCAAGATCATTCTCAAAATACCCTTTGAAAAGAAACAGTGTTCCAATCATCATGGGGATAGCCATGATAAACATTCTCTGCGTCATGAGTTTGTCGATAAGATATTTTTTAGGCCGCTCAAAGTTGCCGCGCAACAATTCTTCTTCTTTTGGTTCCATGGCGAGTGCCACATCAAGGAAACCATCGGTGACAAAGTTGAGCCAAATAATTTGCGCCGGCAAAAGAGGGAGAGGATAGCCCAAAAGAAGCGCGCCGGTGATAGTCATGGATTCTCCCCAACTTGTAGAAAAGAGATAGAGAATAACTTTTTTGATTGTCTTATAAATACTCCTTCCTTCTTCCACGGCCGATACGATGCTCCCAAAATTATCATCCAAAAGCACAATATCTGAGGCCTCTTTTGCAACCTCGGTGCCAATCTTTCCCATTGCCACGCCAAGGTCAGCGGCGACAAGCGAGGGGGCGTCATTTACGCCGTCTCCGGTCATGGCTACTATTTCCCCGCGCGCCTTATATGCCTTTATAATTCTTAATTTATGTTCAGGCGTCACTCGCGCAAATACCGAGGTTTTTACGAATTTTTCAGAAAGCTCGGCATCGGAGAAAGCATCAATATCTTGCCCCGTAAGAATGGTATCACCAGCTCGATAAATGCCGGCTTCTTTGGCGATTGCTTGCGCCGTGACTTTATGATCCCCAGTGATCATTACTACTCGGATACCGGCAGAAATTGCTTTTTGCATCGCATCTCTCACCTCTGGCCGAAGCGCGTCTTTCATGCCGAAAAATCCCACAAAGGTAAGCGATTTAATTTCTTCTGGCGCGAGCATTTCGAGCGCATCGCGACTTTCCCGCCGTAAGCGAGGCTCGCCAAAGGCGGCCGCCAACGCGACAACTCTCAATCCCTCTCGTGACATTGAGAGAAAAATGGATTCCAATTTTTGTTTCTCTTCTTTTGATAAATGATAACTTTTACCGCCGCGCCATACCTTTTGCGAAAGACCGAGAATTACCTCCGGCGCGCCCACGACGGCTAAAAACTTTTGACCGTCGAGTTGGTGAATCGTCGCGTGATACTTAAGTTTATAATCAAACGGAATTTCGCCAACAAGCGGCGACTCCCGCTCTAGGTCATCTTTATGAAAACCGAGTTTACTGGAAAAGACCAGCATTGCCGCTTCAGTCGGATCGCCGGCAACGCGCCAAATCTTTTCTTCTTCTGAAAATAACACGCGGGCGTTGGTGCAAAAAGCCGCGATCCTTCCCGCAAAAAGAAGTTCAGGGTGATTAACCGAGTCAATCACGTTCCCGTCTAATTGGATTTCTCCTTCTGGTTCATAGCCGACACCACCGACCTCAAAAAATTTTCCATCCACATATACCTTTTGGATCACCATCTCATTTTTTGTGATGGTGCCTGTTTTATCCACGGCAATGATTTGGGCTTGCCCCAATGCTTCCACCGCCTGAAGTTTTTTTACCAAGGCGTTCCGCTTCGACATCCTCCACACGCCTGTTGCTAAAACAAGCGTCATCACAATCGGAAGTCCTTCGGGAATAATCGAAACGGAAAGCGACACCACCGTCGTGAACATTTCTTTTACCGATTTTCCGGAAATAATACCGAGCAGAAACAATAAGGCACTAATACTCGCAACAGTGATAATGATCAGCCGCGAGAGATGGCGGATATTGGTTTTGAGAGGAATTTCAGTATCAATTGCCGCGATCTCTTTGGAAATTTTTCCGATAACGGTCTCGGATCCTGTCGCAACTACGATTGCCCTGCCGTTTCCGACAAGCACATGCGTCCCTTTGAAAATCATGTTTTTCTGCTCTACTGTAGGCAAATCAGCTCTTTCCAAAATATCAGAAATTTTATGCACTGGCTTTGATTCGCCGGTAAGAGCCGCCTCATCAATTTTGAGATTTGTAGCTATAATGATCCGCGCATCCGCTGGCACTTTTTCGCCTTCTTGCAGAATAATAATGTCTCCAGACACCACTTCACTGTCAGACACAATAAGCTCTTTTCCCTCACGCAGCACGGTTGCCTTCGTCTCTACGAATTTTTTGAGTGCACGAAGCGTGTTTTGTGCTTTGCCTTCTTGGATTGTCCCGACAATGGCGTTGAAAAGAAGCACGGCAAGAATAATCGAGCCGTCTATAGTTTCCCCCATTGCAAAAACAATCATGCTTGCCGCAAGAAGAATATAAATCAGCGGACTTTGAAATTGGCGCAGAAAAATAACGGGGAGGCCGTCTACCTTCCCTTCGGGAAGTTTATTAGGGCCGTATTCCTTGAGGCGTCCTGTTGCTTCCTCTTTCGTTAAACCATGTTCACGCGAATGAAGCGCGTCAAGAATTTCAGGAATTACTTTCGTATGCCATGAAAGTTGCTGCATCAATCGTGCTGTAGGTAACATCGGCAAGTTTTGAGAGCTTGTCTTGAGAAACGCCGAGTTTATTTCGGTATTTTTTTGATGTTATCCGTAATCCTTGAATTGTTTCTTGCCTCCATAGTGATATGATATTATAATCTAAGGTGATGATAACTAAAATTGGTTATCATATATTACTATGGTATCAAAAAAATACCAAAATAGTAAATGCGAAAGGGAGTTCCTTAATTTTTTCCATGCCCGAGCCGGAGGCAACCTCCCCTTACTTAGGGCTACGGGCGGGGTTTCAGGTATTTATAATACAGAAAAAATCAGAAATATCAAATACTATATGATGAATCACGTTGATGTTGATAACTGTTGATGATATTGTAGATTACAAAGGAACATTAACAATTCAAAACTTGTCCACAAAAGCTAAGTTCGTCTTTTGCAGGTGGTATTGTACAATGCAAAAGATGATAGGACTTGATACGTTAGGAGGACAGATCAACTGGTTACATATAGTTTCTTCACTGGTCATTTGGTTTGTTGTAGGTCCAGCGTACTTGTGGTACAGAGTTAAGTGCGTGAGGGAAGGAGGGTCAACTATCAAGGCGCTTCTATTGATTCTCGTACCGCTTTACCTGTGGTTGTTCGTGTTGAACTTCTATATAGCTGTTCAGTAGGTTGAAATAAGGAAGGAAAAGGAGGCGGGCGATGCATATCACGGCTCTTGCGGTTGTGTTGTTTTTGTTTTCTCTCTTTTCTGGTAAAGCAGATGCCCGGCGACCCGTTCTTGTCTTGCCGGGAATAGGTGCATCGTATGCAGACGATCTGTTCTGCGGGCAAGAGGGAGCAATTCAGGACTTTGAACGTGATCTTCGCAGTACTAAGGTGTTCACGAGATGGTTTACGTCCATCAATACGGAAATTCCACTTGAGTGGTCGGTAGATTCCATACTGCATTCCTACGACTCCCTGATCGCGGAGATCAATAAGAATCCAGAACTGGTGGCGGTGCCGGTGCCGTGGGATTGGCGCTTGTCGCTTGTGGAAGCGTCAAAGACCTTTCTCGAGCCAGCCATCAGAAAAGCGAAACAAGACTACGGTGCGCGCGAGGTTGACATCTTCTCTGGGCGGGCGGCGAGGCATCGGGCGGCGTGATCCCGTGGTATGACCGGGCGATCAAGGGCGGCGTGGTGACGTCCGCGACCGTCACCTTACTTTACGAACTCCTCCTTGAAAACATGAAAGAGGGCTGCGACTGTCCTCTCCTGACATCGGATTTCGAGTTCGTACGTTTTGGGTGTGAGGGAAGCGTTACGGCGGGATTTCCCGGTTTCCGTGATTTGCTTCCTATCTACCCCTACGTATTCACCCGCAAGGTAAAGGAACCAACGCCGCTCGAACAGATGTGTTTGCTCAACCGGAATCCATTTCTCGAGAGCATCAACGCAACTGCGGATGAGTTGGTCGCCACGGGTGTGAAAATGACAAACTTCGCAAGCGGTGCCATTCGCACGTTGCGCAAGATTCACACGATGCCGCTTTCCCTCACAACTTGCGGCGAGATGTGGGGGGACGGTGAGCCGGTGGGATTTGAGAAACCTTCACGGGCGGGCGATGGCCGCGTGTTGCTTGAGAGCGCATGTCCCGAAGATTCGATCCCAGCGTTTGCGGCCGTGCCTTGTGTTACCAAGGATGGGACATTTTCTGAAAAGCGGCCCCGAAAGAGAGTAAGTCATGGAGAACTCCCGACAGTTTTCAGAGAAGAGGTTGTTGCGTTCTTGAAAGAACCGGTAGCGCCTCACGGTCCAACGTTCGTGCAATTGACCAAAAGCGCAGGGAAAGTCCCAACCTGGTGTCCAATCTATCTCCGCGAGGCAAAAATCAGCGGTGATGGCGGCGTGGTTGCTTTCTCGAGCTGTGTTGATTATACGGGTCTTGGGAGTGACCGCAGTCAGGGTAACCGCCCGTTTTTCGTATTTGCAAGCGGTTCGGGCCTCAAAGAGCTTCCGGGCGTGTCCTATGGCGGTTGCAGTTTTCTCTTCGGCGGCGCAAGTGCCGGCGGTCCAAGCGTAAGCGACGACGGCACGCTCCTCGCATACGACTACAACAGTTGCACCAACGATCCGCTCGCAAGCTCGGTTGTAGTAGTCAGTCCCGACTTCGACGATGTCTTTGAGCCGTTTGGGCGCCGGACGGTTTCTCCTTCGTTGAGCGGTGACGGTTCATCGATCGCATTTATCGAAAGGCCGTCATCCAGGTTTGGACCTCCGGTCCACAAGGTCTGGATTGCGGAGGACCCCGTTTTCACTTCCCAGAGAAAACTGCTTGAGGTGACAACGAGTAGTTTTGACCTTTTCGAGCTTAGCGGAGACGGTTCTCGGCTTCTTTACAGTTACCACGGCTCAGGGGGCCTCCATCTGCTTACAACTGATGGCGCGGCCGACTACGGTATCACCACTATATCGGTATCTGCGTCATTGGACGACGCGGGTACGCGCGTCATCTTCCATGGAGATCTTGATCTTACGGGTGAGAACCCGGACGGTTCGGTAGAAGTTTTTCTTTGGGAGGAAGGAGGGGGAATCAGACAACTCACGAATCGACCAGCTTTCTCTTCGGTGCCACGGGACACCTCGTTTCTACCCGCGATCAGCGGCAACGGGCGGTACGCGGCGTTCACCGATAACTGCGATGTGTCAGATCCGGGGAATTGCGAAGTTGTTCGTCTCGACATTGATAGCGGAACCATGATCCCAGTAACCGAGACTACTAACGGCGCCTACAATGGCTATCCTGCCCTCAACTACGACGGATCACGGATCGTGTTTCGCTCAAACGCGGATCTCACGGGAGGAAATCCGGAACATGTCAACGAGCTTTTTGTGGCAACCATCCCAGACCCGCTGCCGTAGGCAAGGGTTTTTTTCTTTGGTAGAGTAAGAAACATGAATACCTCGGGCTTACGAACGTGGGTGGAAGTTGATACCGCGGCGCTCAAGCATAATTACCATATTTTTCGGTCTCTTATCTCGAAAAAATGTGCCCTTATGGCTGTGACAAAATCAAATGCATATGGACATTCGCTTATTGATTTTTCGCGCTTTATGCAAAAGATGGGTGCAGACTGGTTTGGCGTCGATTCCGTAGTTGAGGCAAATGTACTTCGGAAAAATGGCATTCGAAAGCCGATCCTTGTACTTGGCCATACGATAAACACGCGACATAAAGAGGCGGCGGCGCAAAATATCAGCGTGACGGTTTCTACGTTTGAGGGTTTGGCAGATATTGCCCATCATCGCAATCAAAAAAAACTCAAAGTGCATGTTAAAGTTGATACCGGCATGCACCGGCAGGGATTTTACAACGAGCAGCTTCCCTTGGTTTGTGAGACGCTGCAGAAAATTTCCAGCCGCGTGCAATTTGAGGGGCTTTATACGCATTTCGCAGGGACAAAAAATCCTGCGTTTCCTCAAGATACGCACGCGCAGTTCAAAAAGTTTATTGAGGCGATTGATATTGTCGAAGGGTATGGATTCAACCCCATGAAACACGCAGCGGCTACGTACGGCACGGTTGTTTTTCCAGAAGCGCATTTTGACATGGTACGCATTGGAATCGGCATGTATGGACTCTGGCCGTCAGAAGAGGCAGAATACGCATTTTCAAATCGCATTATTCTGAAGCCCGCATTGACATGGAAAACTATTGTGAGCGAGATTAAAGAATTGCCTGCAGGGAGCCGCGTTGGGTACGATTTTACCGAGATGGTTCCGGAACGAACAATTTCTGCAGTTTGTCCCGTTGGGTACTGGCATGGATACCCGCGCGCACTTTCAAGCATTGGAAATTTTCTCGTGAAAGGGAAACGCGCGAAAGTTTTGGGCAGAATTTCCATGGACATTATTGTTATTGATATTACGGGTATCAAAAATGTTCATGTAGGAGATGAGGCAATAATGGTTGGGGATAGTATGCGCGTTGAGGAAGTTGCGCGCCTTGCGAGCTCGTTTAATTACGAACTCGTAACGCGAATTAATCCCCTTATCAAAAGATTTTATATCTAACGCATGGAATCAAAAAAGTTTCAAAAACGAGTGGAAGATTTTGTATGCGAGCGTTGCGGCGCAGTGACAGTCGGAAAAGGATATACCAACCATTGCGCGCGCTGTTTGTGGTCAAAGCATGTTGACGAAAAACCGGGCGACCGCATGGCTGTTTGTCGCGGCATGATGGAGCCCGTCAGCATTGAGAAAAGGAAAAACTATATTATTTATTATCGATGCCGGACGTGCGGAAAAGCAATAAAAAATAAAGCGGCTCCCGAAGATAATACCGATGTAATTATTATGCTTTCCGCAAATCCAATAAAAAAGTGATATAATGCGGATTGATCGCCTTTATGAGCATTTTTCGAAAGCATCATGATATAAATATACGGGTAGTTGCTGCAGAATTTTTTACGATTTTGCTTTTGCTTGTTCTTTTAGTGCTCACGATCATATCAAAAACACGGGCCGATGCAATCGCATATGCTTTGATTCTTGCGTCGATAATAATACTAGGATCATTCTCTATTCACAGTATTATCCGTGAGAGTATAATGCGGCGCGAGGTAAAAAAAATTACGCTCGATCTTGAAATTATGAAACGTGATCTCCAGCGCCTTGATGCGGCAAAGTCTGATTTTATTTCTATCGCGTCGCATCAGTTACGTACGCCCCTCTCAACTATTAAAGGTTATATTTCTATGATTCAGGAGGGTACTTTTGGCCGATTACCGACAAAGTTACAAGATCCGCTTTACAAAGTTTATGTTTCCAATGAACGTCTCATTACGCTCGTGAGCGATTTACTTGACCTTTCCCGCATGGAGCGCGGCAAGATGCGATATGATTTTATTCCAATTCGCCTTGGGGATATTGCCGAAGGTGTGGTCAATGATTTTAAAATTGTCGCGAAATCGAAAAATATGAGCTTTGACTTTAAACGTATTACAACAAACGATTTAGTGTGGGGCGATCCCGATAAACTCCGGCAAGTGATATTGAATCTTGTTGATAACGCATTCAAATATACTCCGTCGGGAAGCGTGACGGTATCTCTTGTGGGGGGTGATAAGAATGTGCAGATCTCGGTTGTCGACACTGGGCTGGGGCTTGATACTGAAGAGCTTCGAGCGCTTTTTCAAAAATTTTCCCGGGGGCGCGATCAAGGGAGGAGCCACACCGAGGGGCTTGGACTTGGCCTCTATGTTGCCCGTCTTATCGCAGAAGCACACCGGGGGACACTAACGGTCTCATCTTCTGGAAAAGGGAAAGGAAGCACGTTTTCGTTTACGCTCCCGGTTTACGAAGAGTCCCAGAAAAAATCGAAGATTTCGTAGTATTTATGATGAACCATGTCATATAGCGTTCGTATTAAAGAATTTGAAGGGCCGCTTGAATTTCTCCTTGAGCTTATTGAGGCGCGAAAACTTTCTATTAATGAAATCTCTTTGGGAAGTGTTACCGAGGAGTATTTTACCTATCTCAATGTGCTCAAGAGCAAAAATCAAGAGACATACCACGAGGATATTGCGTCATTTCTAGTTGTTGCGGCGACGCTCATGCTTATAAAGTCGCGGTCGCTTTTGCCGGGATTCATAGTAACCGAAGAAGAACGTGGAGACATCGAGGAACTCGAAGCACGTCTCAAGAAATACAAATGGATCAAAGAACTCGCCGGAGACCTCGGTGAGATTGCAAAACAGAGGCGAGAAATTTTTACGCGCACCCCGTTTTTTACCGTTACTCCTTCATTTTTACCGCCTCCGTATCCGCTCGACCTTATGCATATGCTCGATATCCTAAAAAATGCGCTTCAGGCGCTTCCCGAAAAAAATTTGCTGCCCCAAAAGACGGTAAAAAAAATCGTATCGATTGAGGAAAGAATAAAAGAGCTTCAAGAACGCATTGAGCGCGGGATTATAAAAACATTCAGCGATTTTGTTGGCGAGAAACGCGAAAAACTCGAGGTTGTCGTGAGTTTTCTTGCAATGCTCGAGCTTGTAAAGGTTGGTATCATTGCAGTGCGGCAGTCAGCCCCTTTTGATTCGATTTATATAGAACATGCACGAAAAAGCTCTTGAGGCGCTTTTATTCGTCTCTGGCGAGCCGCTCACCTTGAGGGAGATTGCGAAATATCTTGCCATTGACAAAAAAGAGGTCGGAGAAACAATAGCGGCGCTTGAACAATCGCTCTCGGGGCGGGGACTTTGTGTATTGCGCCATGACGATTCCATAGCGCTGGCGACGGCGCCCGACGTTACTGATATCGCTGGAAGCATCGCAAAAGAGCGCCTTGAAGGAAATCTCACGCGTTCTCAACTTGAGACACTCGCGATTATTCTCTGGAAAGGGAAAATATCCCGCTCCAGTATCGATTATATCCGGGGTGTCAATTCTACATTTGCCTTGCGATCATTGCTTATCCGGGGGCTTATTGAGCGCGTTCAAGATTCAAAAGATGCGCGGATATATCTGTACAGTCCGACGATGGATTTTTACAAGTACCTTGGTATTTCATCGTCAGAGAAACTTCCTGCTTTTATGGAATTGCAGAAAAAAATGAAAGAATATGATTAATTCTCCGCTCGCGATATTTTTTATTACGGTGTTTTCAACCCTCGGTTTTATTTTGCCGTATTCGAATAAAACGCAAGATCTGCCGCAAACAAAACAAGATCGCGAAGAGATCATCCTAAATGATTCGTTTTCCGCGCAGAGCATTCTTGTGTTTGATATTAAATCAGGAGAACGCGTCGTGGATATTGATTCCGATGATGTATTTGGTATTGCAAGTCTCTCAAAAATTATGACAGGATATCTTGCTCTTGAGTATCTTTCACCGGACGATGCCATCGAAATAAGTCCCGAAGCGCATACAACGGCTGGGGCGGTGGGCGGTTTTCGTGCCGGAGAACTTTTTTCACTAAAGGATTTACTGCGCGCCATGATGATGTCTTCGTCAAACGACGCGGCAATGGCTGTCGCAGAAGCTGTTGGGAAAAAACTCGGGGGAGCAACGTCCGATGACCGTATGGAGATATTCGTCCGCCTCATGAATGAAAAAGCGCGCGCACTTCACATGGATAACACCGTTTTTCAAAACCCAACCGGCCTTGACCTCCCGAGCGGAATCCCAAGCAATTATTCAAGTGCAAGCGATCTCGCGCGCTTAATTTTTGCCTCACAAGAAACGCCTCTCCTTTGGGAAGTGTCACGCGAGAGTGATAGGATTATTTATTCATATCAAGATGATTCGCATCGTCTTATAAATCTCAATGAGGTTATGGGAAGGATACCGTATTTTATCGGGGGTAAAACCGGGACGACTGATGCATCCGGAGAATCACTTGTCCTGTTATACGAAAGTCCGCTGGGAACGCGAAAAGCGTTTATATTACTTAATGCTTCTCATGGGAGACGTTTCTTAGAAGCGTCATCGTTACTCGCGCGCGTGACGACTATGCTACCATAGTAATATGAACGAAGGGGAGTTACTGCTCAATGTCTTGAAGGTTTTTGGTCTTTCTGCGCTTTCTTTTTTTATCGCATTTTTTTCAACCCCGTTGTTGACTCATTATTTGTATAAACATAAGTTGTGGGTTAAAAACGTTGAGCGCCAGGCCATAAGCGGAGAAAGCGCGGTTGTAATATCTGGCATCTTAAAAAATAGAACTCAACCCAACACACCTCGTATGGGGGGGATTTTGATTTGGGGGACTATATGTTTTGTGACGTTGCTTTTCTGGGCAGCTTCGCGGATTAGCGACAGTGCGATGTTGAGCAAGCTAAACTATTTTTCCCGCAATCAAACGTGGCTTCCACTCGCCGGACTCGTTGCCGCCTCTTTTGTTGGTTTCCTTGATGATTGGCTGCACATTCACGGCAAGGGAAAATATATTGGCGGCGGCCTCGAACTTACCTACAGGATAGTTCTTGTGCTTTTGATCGGCGCAGTGGGTGCATGGTGGTTCTACGGACCCCTTGGGGCGCGCAGCATTGCAATCCCGTTTTGGGGTGACTTATACCTCGGATTTTTTTTCATCCCATTTTTTATGCTCACCATGCTTGCTGTATTTTCAAGCGGTATCATTGACGGGCTTGATGGCCTTGCAGGAGGAGTACTTGCATCTGTGATTGCCGCCTACGGTGGGATAGCGTTTTTTCAGCAGCAGATTGATCTGGCGGCATTTCTGGGCGTTATGGGTGGCGCGCTTCTTGCTTTTTTGTGGTATAACATTCCACCCGCTCGATTTTATATGGGGGAGACAGGAATGCTGGGTTTAACGACCGCACTGACCATGGTTGCTTTTCTGACGGATGCAGTTGTGGTGTTTCCTATCATTGCGTTTCCGCTCGTCCTTGAGACGGGGTCGGTTATCATACAGGTAGTTTCGAAAAAGATTCGGGGCAAAAAGGTATTTCGCGCCGCCCCTCTTCATCATCATTTTGAGGCGATCGGTTGGCCACATTATAAAGTGACTATGCGATTCTGGGTCGTAAGTCTTGTTACTGCTCTTGTCGGTATGGTTATTCATCTTGTGGGGAAATAATCTATGGCGAATTATACCTATCTCATCCGCGGTGGAACCATTATCGATGGTTCTGGTTTTCCGCGGGCGAAGGGGGATCTTGGAATTTCGGGAGAATACATCAAAACGGTTGGGGGTACAGAAAAAGGCAATGCGGTTGAGATTATTGATGCGACGGGGAAATATTTGATTCCCGGAATTGTTGATATCACAAATCATTCGGATACGCACTGGACGCTTTTTACTTACCCGGAACAGTGTAACTTGCTCGCACAGGGCATTACTACTATCATTGGCGGCGCATGCGGCGCTTCCATTGCTCCCCTCGTAGAGACACGAGCGATCCAGTCAATTAAGAAATGGACTGATATCTCCCGAGCGAATATCAATTGGCAGAGTGTTTCAGAACTTTTTGATGAACTTGAGCGTCATCCTCTTGGTGTAAACTTCGGTATGTTTGTTGGATATAGTACTCTGCGGGGGAATATTACAGATGACGCGCTTCAGGAATTGACTCGCGCAGAACTCGAGTCAGTAAAACTTATTCTCACTCGGTCGCTTGACGAGGGGGCGCTAGGATTGTCGTTTGGCCTTGCATCTCTTGGAAATTCACTTGCGCTCCAAGATGAAGTTATTGCGCTTGCCCGTGTTGTCGCCGATGCAGGAAAAGTCGTCACCGTTCACCTCCGTAATGAAGGGTCACGGCTCTTACCGTCAATTGTTGAGGCTCTTCGCATCGCGCGCGCAACCGGCGTGCCTGTTCACATTTCACACATAAAAGCGATCGGACGGCGCGCGTGGCAGGACTTCAATAAAGCGCTTGCGATTGTTCAGAAAGCACGAAAAGAAGAGAATCTTTCTATCACGGTTGATTTATTCCCGTATTTACGAACGGGGTCTCTCCTCTATAATTTTTTGCCCGATTGGATTTTAGAGGGCGGTAATAGTAAGATCATTGAGATTCTTATTGACCCGTCAAAACGCCAATCAGTTCTTGATTCAATGAAGAAACAAACTTTACACTATGATAAGATCGTTATCGCCGAGGCCCAGAAAAGTAAAGATGTGGTTGGCAAGACCATTCAACATATCGCACAGAGCGGAGGTCTTTCGCCGGAAGAGACGGTCATCGAGATTTTAATCTCTAATGATCTTGGTGTAACTGTTTTTTCAAAAACATTGATGAGCACGCATCTTGTCTCTATCGCGCGGGAACCATATAGCATGTTTAGTTCAGATGGCGTTGGTGAAGGCGAACGGAAACGGGATCTTACGCATCCGCGTTCTTATGGCGCTTTTCCCCGTTTCTTGCATAGACTTGTTGTGAAGGGTAATATTCTTTCGTGGGAAGAGGCGGTAAAAAAAATGACGTCGGTTCCCGCATCTCTTGTGGGGCTCGGCTCTCATCGTGGTCTTCTCAAACAGGGTTATTTCGCGGATGTTGTTATATTAGATCCTAAAAAAATTATTGATATGGCAACTTACCGTCATCCCTATCAATATCCTCACGGAATTGATTATGTATTTGTCAATGGAAATTGTGCATTCAAAAAAGGAAAAGTTACGGGCGCGCTTGCGGGAAAAGTTTTTCGCCGGTCATAACGGCAAGCCATCCATTCTTATCTTCGGGCTCGGCCTTTCGGGCGGTGGCGTTGGTGCTGCTCGTTTTTTTGCCGAACTGGGATATTCGGTTACCGTAACCGACGCAAAACCAAAAACGCAACTTGTCGCCTCGCTTCATGCGCTTCGTTCGTATCCCATCAAATATGTTCTCGGAAGACATCGGAAAAAAGATTTCGCGCGCGCGGATCTGGTTGTAAAAAATCCGGGGATTCTTAAAACAAACCGGTATTTAAAAAGTGCAAAGCGCATAACGAATGATGCCGAAATATTTCTTGCGTTGGCGCCGCACGCGCGAACTATTGGTGTGACGGGAACAAAAGGGAAGACGACCACCACAATGCTAATCAAACATTTTTTGGGTAAGCGCGCAGCGCTTGTCGGCGTGCCGGGAGTTTCTTTCCTCGATTATTTCTTTCTCTCGCGTGAACCGCAATGGATTGTTGCCGAGTTTTCTAGTTTTGACCTCGAGTATGTGCGCACGAGTCCGCATGTTGCCGTTGTCACGTCGTTATTCGCTGATCATCTCAATCGGTATGTCTCATTTTCTGCGTATGCGCGCGCAAAAATGAATATTGTCCGTTTCCAAAAAAAAGGCGACTACGCTTTTCTTTGGAAGTCCTTGGCTGTTAAATGGCACTGTCCACGCATGCTCGGCACGCAAATATGGGTTTGCGACAACAAAGAATTTTCTGTCCCGTGGAATATTTCGCGGCATAGTGCGTTTTTGGCGTACACGGTTGCACATTCGCTTGGGGTAAAACGGAAGGACTTGGTTAAGAAAATTAAGATGTTCCGACCGGCGCGCGGTCGGCTTGAAATTGTTGTGAAGAGAAAAGGAAATATTTTTATCAACGATACGACTGCAACAAATCCGGGTGCGGCCGCTTTCAGTACACTTACACTTGTCAAAAAATATCCAAAGGCGGTCGTGATTACGGGCGGTGAAGATAAAAATATTCCATTGAAAGACGTCCTTGCGTACGCGCGCGTGTTGCGTGCATGCAAAGTTTCCGTGGTTATACTCCCCGGATCGTTCTCGGACAAACTCGTGCGCATTCTTTCGGTGCCCTATGAACTGGCACGCTCGATGGACGATGCGGTAAAACGCGCGTGTGGGAAGGGGACGGTAATCGCGTTGATACCTGGCGCGGCAAGTTTCAATATGTTTGCAAACGAGTTTGATCGCGGGGATTCGTTTATTCGCGCAGCACGGCAATGCGGAGTATCTTAGCAGACACCGATAGAACTCTTCTTGGTGTTACTATTTTCCTTGTCTGTGCTGGATTTATTATATTGATGTCTGCGTCGGCCCCCCTCTCGATAAAATATTTTGGTCATTCTTACTATTATATTTTTCATCAGCTCATTCTTTCCTTGACTTTCGGTGCGTTCTTGTTTTTTGTTGGTTTGCGCATCCCTATCGATTGGTATCGCAGATATGCGCTTATATTTCTCGTGGTTGCTATTGTGCTTATTCTGCTTGTATTTGTTCAGGGCATTGGGTTTGGGGCTGGTACCGCACAGCGATGGATTCGTCTCGGGCGCTTTTCCTTTCAACCGTCTGAAATGCTAAAACTTGCCTTTGTGATATACCTCGCGGCGTGGATTCGTTCAAAACAGAATCATGTTGCGACGTTGTGGAAAGGGCTTATCCCGTTTCTTGTTTTAATCAGTATTGTGGGCGGTCTTTTGATCAACGAACCCGATTTCGGAACGTTGGGAGTTCTTGTCGTTGTCTCTTTTCTTGTTTTTTTTCTTGGTGGCGGAAATACGCGGCAGGTTATTGTTGCGGGGATTATCGGGGTTGTCCTTGTTGGTATTGCGGTTGCTACGGTACCCTACGCGCGTGACCGACTCGTGGTATTTTTTAGCCCAAGCGACGATGAACAGGGAAAGGGCTATCAGATTAATCAGGCGCGGATTGCTATCGGTTCCGGTCGCTTGTGGGGAAGGGGTGTCGGTCTCTCGCGGCAAAAGTTTTATTACTTGCCTGAACCAATGGGGGATGCGGTATTCGCAGTTTTTGCTGAAGAGTTTGGATTTATCGGTGTTATATTTCTTAGCGGCGCCTTTTTTCTCTTTCTTATTCGTGGTATGGTGGTTGCGGGGCGGGCGAAAGATCAGTTTGCGCGTCTTCTCGCGGCTGGTATTACTTTACTTGTTGTTGTGCAAGCGGCAATCAATATGGGAGCGCTTTCAGGTCTATTTCCGCTGACGGGTATACCGCTTCCATTTGTCAGTTATGGAGGTAGTGCGCTTGTATTTCTTTTTTTTGAGATGGGAATATTACTTCGCATATCTAGATATCGATTATCATGAGGGTTGTTTTGTTGGGAGGGGGAACGGGCGGGCATTTTTACCCGCTTATCGCTGTTGCGCGCGCCCTTCGGGATATTGCCGA
>Ga0075976_109_pt1 | contig 31077 bp, 38 predicted proteins | sample RifGroA2_FD_68052 | JGI IMG/M metagenome (GOLD analysis project Ga0075976, IMG submission 68052) | Parcubacteria bacterium GW2011_GWA2_47_10b
CATTTTTATCAACGCCATAACGAGAAGGAAATTCATAGGCATACTGAAGGGGATAGGCATCAACGGCAAAGCGATTGAGGCTTCTTATGTTTTCCAGTCTATATTTTACGCTCTTTGCGGGTCGGCCATCGGTCTAATTCTTGTCTATGCCGTTCTTGTGCCGTTTTTTATCGCTCATCCGATTGATTTTCCGTTCAGTGACGGGATATTGGTCGCGCCCGTCAACCAGACGATTTTCCGCGTCGGGCTTCTTGTTCTGTCCACCGTCATCGCTGGTTACATTCCCGCCCGAATGATTGTCCGTAAAAACACTCTGGACTCAATTTTGGGGAGAAATTAATTTTATGATTGAAACAAAAAACCTTGTAAAAACATTCAAAGACGGCGAGGCCGAAACAAAAGTGCTGAAAGGCATTGATTTTAAAACCGAAAACGGAGAATTTGTCGCCATTATGGGCAGGTCCGGTGCCGGCAAAAGCACTTTTCTTTATTTGATGAGTCTTTTGGATGAACCGACCAGTGGAGAAATTATTATTGACAGCAAAGACGCTCATAAAATGACGGCCGAAGAAAAGACTTTATTCCGCCTGGAAAAATGCGGGTATGTGTTCCAGGATTATGCGCTTCTTCCGGACTTGACTGCGCTTGAAAATGTCGCGCTGCCGCTTCGTGTGCGAGGTACCGCCGAAAGCTCGCACGCGAACGAAAAGGCCACAATGCTCCTTGAACGCGTCGGACTGGACCATCGCTTGCATCACTATCCAAGCGAGCTTTCGGGCGGCGAGCAGCAACGCGTCGCAATTGCGCGCTCGCTTATCAATAAGCCGCGCATTTTACTTGCGGATGAGCCGTGCGCGAATCTTGATACGGCTTCGTCGGAAACCGTGCTCAAACTTCTGCACGATCTAAACAAAACTCTTAATCAGACGATTATTATGATTAGCCACGAGCCCGAAGACCGTAAGTGGGTTAAGAGGATCGTGTGGCTTAAAGACGGTGTTATTGATCATATTGAAGACGTGCATTAAAGCAAGTCTCAATAGGTCTCATTTCTGGTATTATATGCTTATGCTCAACGGCGTTGTTTTTCCGATAATCGTGTTCGCGGTAACAGCCGTTTTTGTTTTTGGGCGGCAATGGTATTTTGCAAAATATAAGGTACCCACGGGAGTAGATATTGCAATCGCCGCAGGCGTTGTTGTAGTTGCGGCTCTTCTCATGTTTGCCATGGGGCACATACCGATCTGCAAATGCGGGTATGTAAAGATATGGCATGGGGTCACCTACAGCAGTGAGAACTCCCAGCATCTTACCGACTGGTACACGTTTTCGCATATCATCCACGGTATCGGATTTTACGCACTCTTTCGCATCGGCAGACTCAAAAAGTTGCCGCTCGGGCTTGCATTTATATTTGCGATCGCGCTTGAATCGGCATGGGAAGTTTTTGAGAATACCGATTTCATTATTAATCGCTATCGCGAGGTGACAATTTCTCTTGATTACTATGGCGATAGTATTATCAACTCGGTTTTTGATATTTTTGCCGCCGCCTTTGGTTTTGTACTTGCATGGCGGCTTCCGGCGCTTGCGTCAGTTGCGATCGTAATCGCGCTTGAAGTTTGGGTTGGCTATTCAATCCGCGACAATCTTACGCTCAATATTATTATGCTTATCTGGCCAATCGAGGCAGTCAGAGTTTGGCAGGGAAGCGGATAGATCATGAAGTTGCTCTCATCCACAACCCGAATTCGGGTTCTAGGATATAATGGCGTCATACAACCATGTTACATGAACTGTTGAAGGGTTTTATTTTTTCACTCACCCTCGTTTTTGGAATTCTCTCGGTTACGCTGGCAGTTTTTCTTGTAAACCGTCTTGGCTATAATTTTTCCGAATATCTTGTGGGATCTGTTTTTCCCGTTACTATAACGCCAGAGGATTTACATCGGACGTATACATCTCGTTCCCAGAAAATCAGGGTTCTTATTGTTCCCGGGCACGACAATGAGTATTCCGGAGGATATTATCGCGGTATCCGCGAGGCGGACTTGAATCTTGTTTTGGCAAAGGAGCTTTATGATCAGTTTGAGCCAGACGAGCGTTTTTCTGTTTTCACCGCGCGTGATTTTACCACAGGTGCTTATACTCCTGAATTTGAAAATTTTTTCAAAAACCAAGAATCTACAATCCGCAAGTTTCGTGATAATCTTCGCAGTAATATGAAACTTTTTGTCGCGCATGGTACGATTCAGCGAAATACGCCAATCGACCGTAATCCAGTCAACAATATCGTTTCCCTCCGTCTTTATGGAATTAATAAGTGGGCGAACGATAATGATATTGATATTGTGTTTCATGTGCATTTCAATGATTATCCTGGCCGGTCTGCCAATCGTCCCGGAAAATATTCAGGATTTGCGGTTTACGCGCCCGAGAACCAATATGGCAACGCGATGGCGAGCGTTGATGTTGCCCGCACTCTCTATACCCAGCTTGCACGGAATTTTTCACCGAGCGACCTTCCAATTGAACAGGGGGGATTCCTACAGGATCAAGAACTCATTGCGGTTGGTTCCAATGCATCACGCAATGGCGTCTCCCTACTCGTTGAGTATGGATATATTTATGAGCCCCAGTTTGTCAATGTCGAAACGCGAGGACCGATTATAAAGGAACTTGCATTTCATACGTATCGCGGCATCGATAATTATTTTAAGAAAAGGTTATATACCGATGCACTTGAAACGACACTTTTACCGTTTAACTGGAGCACCGTTCTTCGGAAAGGGATGGCGGGATCGCGTGCGGTGCTTGCTCTTCAGGCCGCACTCAAGGGAGAGGGGTTATATCCGCCACTCTCTGAAACATCCCGCACCTGCCCCATTAACGGGAACTTCGGTCCGTGCACGGAGAATGCAGTTCGTCTTTTTCAAGAACGCTATTTCGCAGATGTACTTGCACCATACGGTTTGGCGCAAGGCACGGGTGTTGTCGGTCCCTCGACACTTTCTTTGTTAAACAAGCTTCACGGTTCATTATGAAGGAGCTTCGCCGATTTTTTATTTTCACGCTTCTCGCAATCGCAGTTTTGAGTGCGATTGTGCTAACGGTACTCGTTCATTATATTCCTGTAGCAAAGACCGACGTTGTACTTTCGCGCGAGGTTCAGGGTATTGGGGGCGGTTTTGTTCTTTTTCTTATGCGCGCCATTAGTATTTGGGGTGATTCATGGGTAAGTACGATGAGTGTTGTGACGGCAGCAATAATTTTCATCGCGTATCAATACCAGCGGGAGGCTCTTTTTCTGTTGCTTACATTCTTCACGGATTCGCTTTCCATTCTGGTCAAAACTCTCATTGCGCGCCCGCGTCCCGGCGCGGATCTCATCGCAGTGTACGAGGATTTCGGCGGATATAGTTTCCCGAGCACCCACGTGGTGCATTATGTGGTGTTTTTTGGATTTTTGTTCGCTATTATGGTGAACCGAAAGTCCATACCGTTTTTTGTTCGCGTTGCCATTTCTTTATTTTCGCTTTTCCTAATATTGGGGATTTCAGTCTCGCGGGTGTATCTTGGAGCTCATTGGGCAAGCGACGTGATTGGCGGTTATATATTTGGTTTTATTATGCTTTCTATTATGTTGCGTGCGTACCTTTGGTTCACAGCAGAAGTTTCCCAACCACACGTATAATCCTTCAAGGTAAATCGCAGGGCATGTGCGGCGGCCGGAAATTCATCACCCCTCGCGTAATTCATACGCTGGAAAAACAGTTCCTTGATTTCTCGGAGCTGTTTTTCTTAGTAAAAGATGTTACAGTAAAAAAAGATCATACCGAGCGAAGTAAAAAAATACCGAGGAAAGTGGGACACACTAATGATTGACCCTGTGTTTGCAATGCAGCGAGCAACCCGGAGCGGAAAATTCAGCCGGGGGTTGGACATTTTCGAGCCGGACATACTCCTGCCGGAGCAGTTCTTTTCGTCTACCAGGCAGAGTAGATGCCGAGGGGTACGTGGACTCATGCTTGCTGTTCTTGAGGACGGCATCGACTGTTTCATGAAATACGCTTCCAGCCAGTATCCCTCTGATAGAGAGGTCTTCAAAGAAGCCTACGGCTGGATCATGTTGAGCAACGAGCGCTGGCTTTTCTCTTTCGAGAATATCTGTCTTATTCTCGACATGGACGCCGGTCACATTCGAGAGGGTCTTCTCGGGTGGCTTCGTCGGCAGGGACTCTCGCCGCCGGTCGGGAAGTGAGTCGAAAGTCGCTCAAAACTTATGGGCGGCTTTTTTTCTTGGGTTTGATCGGAAACAAAAACATGATATTGTGCAGCAAACGCACATTGGGAGGTGTCCGATGGTGGTGACGTATTATGTAGAGGTGCAGAGACCTTTTACACGTAGGGTTGTTTCTTCGCTTGAGGGAGGGACGGTTTTCAATTTTCTTCCCGTGGTCATGGCAAATGGGCGGACTCGCATCGCTCCGTTATGGAAGTGTTCGCCGAAACAAATTGGTCTGCTCAAAGAGACAGTCGGGGAGCGTCTTTCCGAATTCAGGGTTTTCCTGCGGCGAGGGAAGGGGTCGATTCGTGAACGGGTACGGAAGTTGCAGTTTTCGCGTACACAGGTCAGAGAGAGTCGTATCCGGGCGCAAATCGGCCCGCTCTTACGAAGGGAGAAGCCGTGGATGACAACGAGCTGATGGGTTTTCTGCTTGGTACCGTGATCATTCTTCTTCTACTCGCCGGATGGTTAACGGAACGGCCACGGTAAGCGTCTTTGCGCCGCGCACCACTCAAGGTAACAAAGCCACATCCGTGGCTTTTTTATTCACAGGGGATTTTGTTGTTTTATGAGAAACTAGAAGTGGTATGCATCTAGCGTGGTAATGTGTCAATAATGGCGGTCTAATGCCGCGGAAGGGGGGAAAATGCAGTATGGCTGGGAATTTCATCGCGAGGTGGATGAGTTCCAAAGGCGTAACCGCTTGGTTTCTGAAGTAGCCGAGTTTCCTCACATGATGCTCACAAACGTTCGAGAGAGTATCGAGGAACTTCTGGCTTTCAGGCCAGACAATTCCGAGGAGGCCAAGCGCGAACATTCCCGCCGCGTAGGCCAGGTTCTCTATCATCTTGTTCGCTACTCGAACAGCCGTGGCATCATTCTGGACCACGCGTTGTCGCACTTTCTCGTGGGCTACTCCGCCGTGTTGCGCGGCCGGTGGTACAACGGCGCGCCCGCGCCGTAATCGTTGGTTCCCGCTCGCCAATTGGCGGACGGGATATTTTTTTGTTTCAAAACAAAAAGCTCTGTGATATGCTTTTTTGTGTGACCGATCAAAAAAAGTATACAAAAAAGCTCGCGCGGCGGCTTATCTTGGATGAACTGTTTGATCTTACGGTTTATAAAAAACTTTCCGTTTTTTCTTCGGGTTCGCTCAAGACGATATTTGATGAATTGATTCCGATCGAGACCAGGCACTATGTGTTTTGGCAGGAATTTTTCGAAATGAAAATTGAGAAACTCGATTTTGGCCGGCACGTAAAACTTGCGACGCTTGTGCTTGCCGTGCGCATTTTTGGTGAGCGCGCGGCACATTTGATACTTGAGGCGCTCGAAGTAACCGGCGTGCGGAAATATCTGGGCGTGTGGGAGTTTTATCGCGACGATGCTCTTGGTAAGGCCGTGCATTCGGTGCTTGACGACGAGTTTCGCCATGAGGATCAAGTAGTGAGCGACGCAATCTCAAAAAAAATTAATCCCGAGCGCATCCGCAATATCTTTCTCGGTTTCAACGACGGGCTCGTGGAAATTTTGGGCGCGGTAAGCGGATTTTTTGCCGCGTTTGAGTCAATATCATTGGTGCTTGCAGCCGGACTAACAGTTGCGGTTGCGGGGGCTTTGTCTATGGCGGCGGGCGCATTTGCGGCCTCAAGCTCCGAGGCCGAGGTGCGGCGCACCGAGGAGGGGAAAGAAAAATTCTTGAGCTCCGCACGGGATGTCCTTGGCGGCAGTAGCGAGGCACGATATCCGCTTGAATCAGCAATGATTGTCGGCGTTGCTTATTTCTTTGGTGCGATGGTGCCGATACTGCCCGTGTTTCTGGGAGCAGGGAACGCATTTTATCCAGTGCTCGCCAGTGGTATTTTGATTGTAATTGTTTCGGCGGTTATTGCGTTTCTTTCAGGTATGAATGTGCGTAGGCGCATTGCGATAAATCTTGGTATTATTGCCGCGGCGGTGTTGGTAACAACTGCAATCGGCGTGCTTGCAAAAAGCGCGCTCGGAATTGCGATATAATTTTAGTGAAGAAATTTACTGATACAACTTCTTGATGCCAGCGATGTCGCCTGTGTTGAGATCGCGCTTTTTGATTTCGCCGTTTGAGCCGAAGCGATACATGGTTTCTTCAACGCATGAATCGCTCGGGTGTCCCATGCCGATAGCATGGCCCAACTCGTGCGTTGCGATATTTTGAAAATCCATCAGCGCAGTGTTGCCGGTGGCGACAACATCGCCCCACGCGTAGTCAGGATCGTTGAAAACCATATCCCATTCGACGAGTTTGCGATTTTGCGGTGGCCCCCCAAAGACGCCCCATGTGATTGTGACAGCGATTGTGCTTGTATCATCAAGCTGTGCGAAAAATACTTCGTTGAGGCCGTCAGGCGTGACCGACTCTGCGCTCAACGGGTCGGACGTAACTGTCCCCGCGCTGATAATATCAGGTGAAACATTTTTCTCCCATTCAGTGATTCCAGCGGCAAGCTGCAATGCCGCTGTTGCTTCGTCGAAACTATCAGTGTTTGCTGGGTTGAAGAGATAGGGCTCAACTGATTTCCATTTGGCGCCCGATGCGAGAAATGCATAGCACGTGGTCCCGCCGCCCTTCGGCCCGCTACCTTTTCCATATTTACCGTTTTCGTATTTAGGGTGGACAAAAGCGTATCCCTCGACAAGCGAGCCATCCGTGTCGCGCGCCGTGCCAAGCGCAAAAACGTTTGGCTCTATTTCGACGGCATTTTCCGGAAGCCGAAAATGCTGTTTTGGCTCCTTCTCATCAGGTTTTGCCGCCACCGCGCCGATACTTGTGGCAAGCGCCACAGCCGTAATTATAGATGCGAATTTAATTTTGTTCATATATGTATTATTGTACGCGTTTGTAAAAATAGTCAAGCACCGTTTACAATGCCGCTACTACCTTTAAACAAAAATCCCGCATCTCGTGAGCAGAGTTATGCGGGGTAATAGTGTTGTTCTGCGATGTGCGCGGCACAGTCCCCGCATGCGTAGCGGACTCTGCACCATGTACAGAGCGGTGGTAATCCGTGAAAACCGCTGTCGTGGTATATTCGTACGGGCATGTTGTACCCGGATCCTTTGCACATGGGGCAGTCTTTAGGCGGAGAAAGCGTGAAGCGCTGCATCGCGCTTTGTCTGAAGGAACGATTGCAGAACTCGCATTGCACCTGTTCGTAACCCCTTTGGCGTACTCTTCTGACGACCAGGAATGCGACGAGCGTTGCGTTGATAAGTAGAAAGCCCGCGAGACCGAGCGGGAGCATTTCCGTCATGAGGGACCTCCTTCTGTCTTTTTTCCATTCATAGAACAGGGTTTCTGAAAATGCAAGCGGCGGCGATTATCCACATTGGCAGAGATTGCGGGCAGGAGTATCATAAGAAGCATGGATAGAGCGAAGCCCATTTTATATCTTATTCTTCTTGTTGTTCTTGTCGGGGGCGGATATTTTCTGATCACCTACTACAGAAGCAATCCAGAGGATACTCCAAGTAGTGGTGTTTCTTCTTCAGTTTCTGACCGGTATGATACGCAATTTGTTGAATATTTTTCGCGTAAACTTCAAACCGAGGTTGTTAAAAAAAACGGCCAACCAATCGAGGGTTTTACCCCGGATATGTTTTTGAGTGTTTTTCCAGGATTGAGAGCGTCTGACTTTGACGGTGTTGAGGCGTTCCAGGGGGTCTATCAGTTGGGCGATTCTGGCACACTTTCTTTTGTCCGCAGGAGTACTGGTGGACCGATACATTCTGCAGAGGCGGCAATTTCGCCAAACGGGATGGAGATGCTTTTGAGTAATGTTGCAAGTCGTAATCAAATAGTCGTCGTGAATACTGGGACGATTGATACGCTTATACAAACCCTTTTATTGCGTTGATGAATCTGCGTAAAATAATTTTCCTCGCTATCGTTATCCTGATTATCGTAATGCTTGCTTATCTTTTTGTGCCGCAAAAAGATGTTGAGCAGGAGCGGGGTGCGGATGTCCTGATCATGGAAGATGCGCGCGTGCCGGCTGGGGCGGGGGATGATATACGCATAGCGAGTGCTATTGCGCGGAAATATAACAAAGCCCTTGGGGCGGTTACGGTTTTAACCACGGGGAACAATGGTTCTTACGCGCGCGGGAGCGCGTCATTCATTGATGAAGACGGGGGAGGCATTTGGTTTGCCGCAAAGCGCGAGGGGAAATGGACACTTGTTTCCGAAGGGCGGGGCGCTACGCCGTGCGGACTACTTATTGCCCAATCATTTCCGTCTGACATAATTCCAGAGTGCCGTTAGTTTTCAAACACGATCATCACACTTTTTCCAAAGGTTTGTCACATCTTATTCACTATTTTACTTGACTTTCCTCTTGACGGAGGCGTTATAATGAATGTAGGAGAATAAAAAAAATATGGCGGGGAGCGGTCAACCCGCCGGCATTACAGGCCAACCAACCGAATGTCGGTCCGGTGTAGTCCACCCAGCGTATGGGCTATCGCGGATAGGGGTGCTGATTCCGATATTCCTTGAGGGTGCCGGAAGATCGTACCCGATATTTGTTTGAGAAGAAAAGAGAGTGCGCTTTGATATACAATTTCATAAGGATTATAACGACGCACGCCCGCGCGGCGTGGGGCGAAAAAGGGCCTTACCAGGTGCTTGAGCCCGAGGAGGCGCAGTGCTTTCGGAAAATCAACGAAAGAGAAGCCATGACCTCGGGTTTTTTGTTGTCTTTGTTTTCTGTTGTTGATGATTATGAATGAATTTCCTGTTGAAGAAATTATCGTGGCGGGCGGGTACCTTGGTATTTTTGGTTTAATGATAGTTAACGGTTTTGTCAGTTTTCCCTCAAGTCAGATTCTCTATATTGTTGCAGGATTTTTTATTTCACGGGGATTTTTTAATTTTTACGGCGTTGCGTTTGTAGGCGCGCTTGGCAATACAATCGGAAATATTATTTTATACGAAATCGCGCGAAGAAAGGGCCTTACCGCTATTACGCGCTTAAAAATTTTTCCGGAGCGCGAAGTTAAAAAAGTCCAAATGGCGTTTGCCAAAAGGGGCGCATGGTTTCTGTTTATCGGAAAGTTATTACCCGCCATAAAGGTTTTTGTGCCAATCCCAGCCGGAATTGCACGCATGAATCGTTTTCTTTATACAATTATTGTCGGGATCTCTTCGTATCTTTGGGCACTGATTTTTCTTGCTCTTGGCTTTTTCTTCGGCAAGAGCGCAGATTTTTTGAGCCGATATACGGTTATTCTTGCCATCATTGCTGTAGCCGTGGTTGTAATTTTTTATCGATATATGAATAGCAAAGAGGTGGAACGGGAAATGGACGCTCATACTTGATTGTTTATATAATATAGGGTATAGTATTTCTGAACAAGAAAGATCCTTGACTTTCTTGGCATACGAGAGCGGAGGAAAGAGGAGGGTGGTATGCGAATTCGGGACATTGTTGCAGAGAGGCACAGCGATGGGGTGATGGCGGGTCACCCGTTGCTTGCAAACTTGTTTGTTCCAGAGGTTTTTCTGCCGGAGCAATATTTCGATTCAGTGCGGGCAGAGAGCACCACGAACATTCCGGAGGTGCGTCTCATGATGGCCGTTCTCGAGGAAGCGATCGCGTCTTACCAGCGATACGCGATCGAGCCGGTCCGGCGCAACTTGAAGGGTTTCAGGGACGCTCGGCAGTGGATCGACTCGACCGACACGACGTGGCCTTACTCATTCGAGAATGTCTGTGCCATGCTCCATTTGGAGCCCGAGGTGCTCCGGTGTGGCTTGCGCGCATGGCGCGAGGCGCGCTTACAGGCGCTCGCCGCGACGCACCCCTACCAGAATCCCTTCCGGCGCGTCGCGGGCGACAGGCATGCCATTGTTCGCAAACGCGATCGCCGCCGACATCAGAATTGAAGCCGGTTCTTGCAAGAAGCAGGAACACGGCTTTTTCTTTAATACGGCATGTGATATACTCGAAACGGAGTACAGGCGCAAAGGTCTTATTATTTGCGTGAGTGTTCAATGCCTAAGCATTTCATTTGTACGGGGACGTGTTGGACGAAACCATCGTCTACTCCCGGATTCTGTAATGAAGAAGGATGTCCGAAACAGGGTGATCGATTGGTAGAATGTGATTGTGAAGATGGTTGGCACCGTGTATTACGTCCGCCGGGGAAAGATCAACCAAAACCCGACAAAAAGTAATGGTTCATCATAAATAATGAATGGGGTTTTTTCGTATAATAAAGGAATCAGACAAGTCTCACGCGCGCCTTGGAATTTTACGTACATCGCACGGCATTGTTGAAACACCGGCGTTTGTGCCGGTTGCAACGCAAGCGGTTTTTAAAACGCTGACGAGTAAGCAAGCACGGGAAACGCGATCTCAACTTGCGATTGCAAATACATTTCATTTGCATCTAAAGCCGGGCGAGAAAACCATCAAGCGCGCGGGCGGTCTGGGGGCATTTATGGCTTGGCCGAAGCCGCTGATGACCGATTCAGGTGGATTTCAGATATTTAGTCTTGGTTTTGGTTCTGACTTTGGGACCGGTAAAATTTTAAAGGGCAAGCGGGCGGAAAAAATAGGGATCGAAGCGCAACCTCGAAGAGTGGAGATTACAGAAGCAGGGGCATGGTTTCGATCGATTGTTGACGGAACGAGATTATTTATCGGGCCGAAAGAATCGATGAAAATTCAAAGTGACCTCGGTGCGGATATTATTTTTGCTTTTGACGAATGTACTTCGCCGATCGCGGGAAAAGCGTATACGAAGAAATCACTTGAGCGAAGCCATCGGTGGGCGGAACTCTCGCTTGCATACCATTCAAAAAAACAGAAACTTTTTGGTATCATACAAGGGGGTAAGTACAAAGATTTGAGAAAGAAGAGCGCGCGGTTCATTGGCGCGCTGCCGTTTGATGGTTTTGGCATCGGCGGCGAATTCGGTGACAGTAAAAAAAATATGATGGGGATGATCTCTTGGGTTCTTAATGAACTTCCCCCAGAAAAACCGCGGCATTTGCTCGGTATTGGCCATCCTGATGATATTAAAAAAATCATACGGGCTGGCATTGATCTTTTTGACTGCATTGCGCCTACACATTACGCGCGGCGCGGTTTTGCGTTCACGAGTCGCGGGCGTCTCGATATGCGCAAGATCAGTTTCCTTGCAGACAGAAAGCCGCTCGATTCCCGTTGTAAATGTGATGTATGTAGAAATTATAGTCGCGCGTACATCACACATCTTATGCGTTCGGGCGAGATTACAGGCATGTCGCTTCTTACTATGCATAATTTGTATTATTTCAACACATTTGTCGAAGAGATTCGGCGCGGGATACGGGCCGGAAGAATATGAATGAGAAAGCTCTCGAGATAAATAACTTACGCAAATCCTATGGCGCTATCGATGCGGTAAAGGGTATCTCTTTGTCTATTAAGCAGGGAGAATTTTTTGGTTTTTTGGGGCCCAATGGCGCGGGCAAGACCACTACGATTAAATGCGTCACCGGTATTGCCGTGTTTCAATCGGGTACGATCAAGGTTTTTGGCATTGACGCCGTGAGAGATTATCGCGAAGCGCGAAAAAAGATTGGTCTTGCGCCACAGGAATTTAATGTAGATATTTTTGCAAAGACACGCGATATTTTGTGGTACGTTGGCGGGTTCTATGGTATACCGCGCGAACTTCGCAAAAAGCGGATTGAAGAGATTCTTGACAAGTTTGAGCTCACTGTACATGCGGGTAAGCCGTTTCAGCAGCTTTCGGGCGGGCTTAAGCGAAGAGTAATGCTTGCGCGCGCCATGATACACGATCCCGATCTGCTGATTTTAGACGAGCCGACGGCTGGCGTGGATGTAGAAATGCGCCACGATTTATGGCGGTATTTGCAAGAAATGAATAAAGCGGGCAAAACAATTTTACTCACGTCGCATTACCTTGAGGAAGTCGAAATGCTCTGCGGGCGTATTGCAATCATCAATCACGGGAAGATAGCCGCAATCGGCGATAAGAAAGATTTTATTGAGGGTGGCCACAAACTCGAGCACGCGTATCTTGAAATAACACGGGGAGAAAAAAATAATGAAAGCGCGTAACGTCAATTGGATTGGGCTGCAAACATTTATCTCGCGCGAAGTTGCGCGGATGTTTCGTGTGTGGATTCAGGTGCTTGTAGCGCCATGGTCAAGCGCGCTCCTGTACATTTTTATTTTTGGGCGAATTGTAGGAGCGCGTATCGGACTTATCGAAAACGTGGCGTATATTGATTTTGTGCTTCCGGGGCTCGTAATGCTCAATCTTATCAACTCTTCTTTTTTACACTCTTCATCGTCGCTCTACTTTATGCGTTTTGTAAAACACATCGAAGAATTGTTGGTGGCGCCGCTCTCGTATTTGGAAATGATCGTTGGGTTTTTGTGCGGCGGCATCATCCGTGGGCTTGTGGTGGGGCTTGGCGTGTATGCGCTGGCGCTTCTTTTTACCATTGCCACGATTGAGCATTTTCTTCTCTTTGTATTTTATTCCGTTTCGATATCCGTGATTTTTGCGCTCTTGGGAATGCTCGTTGGACTTTGGGCAAAAAACTTCGAACAGCTTTCACTGCCGAGTATTTTTCTCATCACGCCGCTTACGTTTCTGGGCGGCATGTTTAACTCAATTACCATGATGCCGCAAAAGCTTCAATTTCTCATGCGGCTCAATCCGTTTTTCTATTTTGTGGACGGCCTTCGCTACTCGATGCTGGGCATCTCGGAGTCAAACTTGGCAATCGGCCTCGGGCTCATTGCGGTACTCATCCTCACCCTCGGCTGGCTCGTGTGGTATCTCTTTAAGATTGGATATAGAATTAGAGAGTGAGTAAATCGCGCCCCATGCTCTATAAAACAATTGGTTCAATCCAGTTGGTTCTTGGCATTGTGGGCGCCTTATTTTTGCTCTCATCGTTCTGGACCTTTTTTACGGAAACTATTTTTTACTATGACTATGATGCGACAGGCGGGTTTTTCCTCTTACTCGCTTTGCTTGAGTTAGTCTTGTTACTCACATTAATTGGACGTTATTTATTTTTGGTAGGCAGAGGGAGACGCGAAGACACGCAACTTATTTTTCTGTCTTTATTGTCGTCATTAGCGGTCATAGCGATTATAATATTTTCCCTGTTCCTTGCTCTTGTTGCTTGTATATCTAGTAGTGACGGGCAGTGCATTTTTGTTCCAATGATATTTGGGGTCGTGGGAGGATCTGCGGCTACTGCGATAAGTTTCTTTTTATTTCTATTCGGGGTCTTAAAACCATGGAAAGCTTTGGCAATCAGCGTGCTTCTTATCTTTCCCGCACTCGGATTGTTGTTTTGATTGTTGTTGCTGTTTTTTGAATTATAGTGTCCTGAACAACGGTAGTGTCACTACCGTAAAATAATGTGAACTTGAGAACCCTGACCGCTTACTAAAAATCAAAAGCCAAAGATATCCAAGGTTCCACCTTGGTAAAATATTCACTGGTGGTGGTAAAATAAGGGGATGGAAAGGAAAATTGTTTTCGCGTCCGGAGAGTATTATCATATCTATAATCGTGGAGTAGAGATGCGCGACGTATTTCTTGATGATGGCGATTATCTGCGCTTTCAACGTCTTCTATACATCGCAAACGGCAAACAAGCGGTGATCTACAAACTTATCCAAGGTTCCACCTTGGAGTCGATAGAGCGCGGAGGTCAGCAAACGGCGATTGGCGCGTATGTGTTGATGCCAAATCATTTTCATTTGTTGGTTAAAGAGATGCGAAGGGGAGGAATTACCGAATTTCTTCGAAAGCTAACGACGGGCTACTCAATGTACTTCAATAAGAAATATGAGCGAGTCGGCGCATTATTCCAAGGAACGTTCAAGGCAGAGCACGTTGATCGCGATGAATATTTAAAGTATTTGTTTGCATATATTCACTTAAATCCGATAAAGATTATTGAGTCAAAGTGGAAGGAAAGTGGAGTTCGCGACATTGCACGCGCAAAAAATTTTATCGCTAAATATCGTTATTCTAGTTATCCAGATTGTGTAGGGGTGGAACGTACAGAGAAAATAATCTTAAGCGCTGTGGAATTCCCAAAATATTTTAAGGACGCGCAATCATTTGCAGATTTTCACAAAGAGTGGTTGCAGTATAAAGACGCTGCGAACACGTGACAACTCCAAGGTGGAACCTTGGAACACGCAGGGCCACGGCTGGCTCGTGTGGTATCTCTTTAAGATTGGATATAGAATTAGAAAGTGAGGAAGGTTCTCAAAGTATTTATCTACATCGTGCTTCCAATAGCGCTCGTTTTAGTTTTCTTTCCCAAACAAGCCGAGAAAAGCGACAGAGGGCCGATTGACATTCCCGGTGAACCTATATACACCGAGACATATAAATGTTTTGGCATTACCCGGGTTCGTGAGCCGTCTGGTGTTTGTTATGATTGTGAGTCGGCTCTAACTTGTTATGGTGTTCGATATAGTCGCCAATGTTCTTTGCGATATGTCGATACTCCATCGCAAAATCAAGTAGTATGTAGAACTCCAGATAGATCCATGCTCTCCGAGTGGATCGAAATAGGTTGGAAAAATATATTTCGTAGGAATGTGAGAGGAAGAATCGACACTACAAATTGATGGCGGTCATCAAAAAGAAAACTTGGCCGGAGCTTTTTGGCGAGATCGTTGCTGGGCGTAAGACTTTCGATTTACGAATCAACGATTTTGAAATTGCAGATGGCGATACGCTCGTGCTTGAAGAGTGGGATCCAAAAACAAAATTATATACCGGCAGAACGATTGAAAAAAAAGTTGGCTATGTATTTAAGTTCAAGCCGGAAGGGCTTACATTCAATGATCCAAAAGAAGTAAAAGAAAAAGGCTTGCAAATTATCTCTCTGCTCTAATTTTTCTTTTTCGGGTGGCGGGTTTTGTCTACAAGGTGCCATGTTTCGAGCTTGCCTGTGCGGTTGGGAGGGACGCGATGACCCTTGATGAGTGTGACCTCCGCTTTGCCTGACCCCGCGCGGTACTGGCCCGAAACCGGCACTTTTGCGCCCGTGCGCACGACAACTTTCTTGGTAGCCATACGTTCATATTGTAACAAAAAGGGAGAGGCCGTTACAATAGAGATATGAGGGTTCTCGTAACATTAAAAGTACCAACTTCGGTAGTACAAAAAATGGATGTATTTAAGAAAAAGTACTTTCCCGCAGGGTTTCGGAAGATCCCGTCACATATCACACTTTTAGCGCCGTTTGATCTTGCCGGTGATTTTCATGTTTTTACGAACGAGCTTAGTAAAATTGCACAAAATTTTTCGCCGTTTCCACTTGCGATTAATGGGCTTGGTATTTTTCATGAAAAGGTCCTTTTTTTCTATTTTACAAAACCAGACGGATTGGGACGCCTGCAACAAGAGGTGCTAAGCGCAATAACTTCTGCTTATCGAAGGGAAACAAAACGCAAAAATCAGGACGCGGATGAATATCACCCCCATTCAACTATTAGTATTTCAAGTGCCGAGCGCATAATAAAGTACAAAGCGGAGATAGAAAGATCCTTGCCGAAGCTTAATTTTCTGGTCGATGGTGTTACTGTTTATGTATGGCGGAGGGATTACTGGCGTCTTGAAAAAGAACTCGAATTTCACTCTCAATGAAAAGGAATTTTGTTTTTATTATCATTATTCTTTTAACCATCAGCGCGGCGGGATATTTTTTCTACCGCACATATTTTGCTGGCGTTGGTCCTGCATTGAGATCGCCGTCTCAAGATATTACAAAACTTGTGCCGCCAGCGAGTGATAGTTTGCCACCTGCGCAAAATGCAACTGATCTTCCCCTTAAACTTCCGCCCGGATTTTCTATTTCTATTTTTGCAAAAGATCTTTCGGGTGCCCGTGACATGGCTTTTGGCGATGATGGAAACATGTGGGTTTCACGCACGAAAGAGGGGTTCATAACACGTCTTGATATTAGAAATGGAGTTGTTTTCCATCAAGAAGACGTGCTGACCAATCTTCGCAATCCACATGGGCTTGCGTTTGATCCTAAGTTACCAAGATTACTATATTATTCAGAGGAGGATAAGATATCGTACATTGATCTTTTTTCGACAGGTAAACCACGCAAGATTATTGATCTTCCCGCTGGCGGCAATCATAATTATCATTCAATTCGATTTGGTCCCGATGGCCGACTCTATGTGAAGCTCGGCTCGACGTGTAATGTGTGTGTAGAAAAAGATGAGCGGCGCGGTACGATCTACTCGATGAAAAGTGACGGTTCTGATTTCAAACTCTTTGCCAAAGGGCTTCGTAATGCGCCATTCATGACGTTTAATCCCGTTGATGGAAAAATGTGGGTTACCGAAATGGGCCGAGACTTTTTGGGAGATGACTTGCCGCCCGATGAAATTAATATAATCGGTAGCCCCTCGGCGAACTCGGGGCAAAATCCTTCGGATTTTGGCTGGCCAAATTGCTACGGCAAAAATATTCATGATACCGACTTCGATAAAAATACCTACATCCGAAATCCGTGCATGGAGCCATTTGAAATACCATCGTTTGTTGATATTCCGGCACATTCGGCGCCGCTTGGGCTTGCGTTCGTTCCAAGCGATTCAGCATGGCCTGAAGATTATTGGTACGACCTGATCGTTGCGTATCATGGTTCGTGGAACCGCACGGTGCCCACTGGTTATAAGGTTGTCCGCATGAAGTTTGATGCAAAAGGGAATTATCAAGGCGTTGAAGATTTTATGAGCGGCTGGCTCACATCAGAAGGTGCTCTTGGCCGCCCGGTCGGCGCTCTTATCCAGTCGGACGGTATTATGTATGTCTCTGACGATAAAGCCGGTGTGATATATAAAGTTACCTATGTCCATTAAATATACTGCCGAAGAAAAGCAAAAATATTTCGATGGTTTGCCTAAAAAACACATGGCTACGGGCGCCATAATGTTTGACCGTAAAAACCGGCTTTTGATCGTGAAGCCCACCTATAAAGACGGCTGGACGATCCCCGGAGGCGTAGTAGACGCGGATGAATCACCACGTACCGCGTGCATTAGGGAAGTTAAGGAAGAGGTAAGTTTAGATATCACAGATCCCACCTTGCTCTGCGTTGACTATGTAACCGCGGGATCATATGAGTATCTTGGAGAGAATTTACGAAAACCTGAAGTTTTTCAGTTTGTATTTGATGGAGGAATTTTGTCGGACGGTCAAATAAGCGACATTCGGATACAGGAAGAAGAGTTAAGCGAATATCGTTTTGTCACCATCGACGAGGCACTAAAGTTGCTACGCGCGAATCTTGCACTAAGGATTCCGAAATGTCTCGAGGCGATAGAGAGTGGGCGTGTTTGCTATCTCGAAAATGGCGAGAAAGTATGAGTTTTGAATTTCCCCCGCCAATTGAAAATAATATGGAGGGCAAGAAAACGCCCGAAAAGCTCGGTGCGCTGATTGTTTTAGATAGGATATGGAGACCGGATGAGAAAGATTCACCAGAGCACGGTTTTCATCTTAGCCAAGACGGAAAGATGCGTGTGTTGGCGGCAGTCGAAATGTACAAGGCAGGGCTTGTAGATAAAATTATTTTTACTGGAGGCAAGGCGTCTGGAGAGCAGTATCCCTCTGATGCGGAGTCCATGCGGCGCTATTTTCTAAAAAAATATCCTGATATTCCAGAAGACAAAATAATTCTTGAAGAAGAATCTTTAAATACACAGGAAAATGCAGAGGGTGTCGGTGCTATTTTAGAAAAATATGGTATTCAAAACGCCGCGTTGCTTACCAATAGCTATCACTTAGACCGCGCAAAGAAAATTTTTGAAAATCAAGGCATTGAGGTGTCTGGTTTTCCAGCAGAAGAATGGCTTTCAAAACGAAGATCAAAGATGGGTATAAACCATTACGAAAAGTTCGTGGAGCAGTTCATGGAATCAAAGCATATAAAATGGGAGAGCATGAAAGAAAAGATTTTGAGTGGACTGCTTACCATTGATAGAAAGGGTAAAATTCCTCGCGCGATTACTCGCGCTGTTCGTCATGGAAGTGAAGGGGAACAAGCAAAAAAATTATGAACCGCGGGATTGCGACATTCACGCTCGACTATGGCAAATGTCCGCCGTGGTTGTTTGAACGCATGGTGAAATTGGGCCGCGAGATGGTGCGAGCGCTGGTTGCCGAATATGGGCCCGATGAATTCATAAAGCGCATTTCCGAGCCCGTATGGTTTCAGTCACTCGGCACGGTGCTTGCGTTTGACTGGAATGCGTCTGGGCTTACGACTATTTTGACTGCCGCCTTGAAAGAGGCGATTAAAGGCGAGGAGCAAGAGCTTGGAATTTTTATTTGCGGCGGAAAAGGAAAAACTTCGCAGCAAGATAGTTACCAAATTTATCATCACGCGTTTTTCTTTTCTAGAAATGGAGCGTGGAGTGTAGTACAACAAGGTATGAATACGGCGAATCAAACAGCGCGGAGGTATCATTGGTTTTCTGAAAATATAAACGATATTGTATGCGAGCCGCATGCGGGGATTGTTACACAAACGCTTGAAAATCAAGTGCTCGATCTTTCCGCAAAAGCGAGCGGCTCTACGCGCACGCTTTCAGTGGAACTCATCGAAGGCGGGTACAACCAAATCATGAAAGATATTAAAATTTTGCGCAAACATTCATCAGAACTTTCGCGCATGGTTGCCATGCAGACAGCTAATGGACAGTTGAGCTTGCTTGAGCTTGCAAATACAGAATTTCATTCGCATCCCGTCGAGATCGAAGATTTTTCCAAAAGTAAATATCTTGAAAAAATTCTCGCTCGTCTCGCAGACAAAAAACCAGAAAGCTACGAGAACTTGCTCGCGACCGAAGGCGTCGGGCCAAAAACGGTTCGCGCGCTCGCACTTGTGGGCGAGGTGATTTATGGAGCGCGTCCAAGCTACGAAGATCCGGCGCGCTATTCGTTTGCGCACGGCGGCAAAGACGCCACGCCATATCCTGTTGACCGGCCGACGTATGATAAAACAATCGAGACAATGAAGCGCGTGGTAGCAAAAGCGCGCATCAATAAAACCGAAAAATCCCGCACGCTGGAAAAACTAGAAAAACACCAACTTGCGTTTTAACGCGTATCCTTGCTACCCTGCTAGTAAGGTCTTTTTATGAGCTTTAATCTTTTTTATGAATAAAAAACTGCTTGTTGTTGTGCTCGTGGTCGTTGTTGGCGGAGCACTTTATCTGTGGAATAAAGCTCCTTCCGCTCCACAACTTACTATAAAAGAAGTAATCGAATCGAATAAAAAAATTGCCGGTGATTATTCAATTGCAACAGGAGAAAAAACTATTATCAAAAATAATGCGAAGCTTTCGGTAGATGGTAATATCACTATCAATGGCGCGATAGAATGCGAAGGCGGAGTTCTCGCAATTGATGTGGGGGGCTCTGTGAAAATCAATAATAGACTCTCATGCGTGCGCGCAGACGAGATATCGGACGTCGGCAATGGCATTACTATTGTTGCCGGAGGCGCAGTTGAATTTGGCGACAAGGCCGAGATAGTCACAAATGGTAACGTGCAAATAGCGAGTACCGCCGCGAATATTCTGGACACGGAAGAAAAAATTAACGCGCTTTATGATGAAGCAGGAAAAGATACCGGTACCGGTCCACGGATAGGTCCGTTTATCGAGGGAGCCAAAAGCACAGTGAGCGTTAATGGTCGCCAGGTTGATCTTGGTGCGCTTCCTTTTATGAATATTGCAAACGCCAAAGTCCCGCGCGACAAAGATGGCAATGTAATAAATAGTGTTGTCATCAGAGGTAATTGGATTATTGGCGAGGGCGGCAAAGCGCCATCTGGTGTAGATGTGCCCACGCCTCCAAGAAAAGTGAAGAAAATTTTGCTTAACTTTGATTTTGGAAAGAACGGCAACGTAGAGTTTAAGGATTTCCATTTGATAGGTCCTAACGGGCGAGATGGCACAAGTGACACCGGAAAGAGTTGTAACGCGCGCGGGGAAAATGGAGAGGACGCATTTCGTATGCGTGTTGATGCCGGAAATATCAAGATCAATAATTTTCGCATCGAGCTCGGCAATGGCGGCAAGGGCGGGGACGCAGAAACGAAAAAGGATTGCGATCCGGGCGTTGCCACAGGTGGCCGTGGTGGAGAAGCCGGTAATTTTAAAATGACCGCTTCCGAAAAAATTGAAATTGTTTCTATGCATATTGTGCCGGGTGTTGGCGGGCAAGGTGGCAACGCAAAAGCTCTTGGCAAAGATGGAGTTGACGGTTGCCCGGGCCAAAAGGGCGGAGACGCGCGTGCGACAGGCGGCGACGGCGGTAAAAATAAAAAGGAACTCTCCGCGATCGGCGCTGTAGAAGGTATCGGTAATGTAACAATTGATAAAGTTGAAGGCGGTGTTGGCGGAGAAGCAGTTGCAGAGCCTGGTAAGGGCGGTAGTGGTACTGCGTGCAAGTGTGCTGGTGGCAAAGGAGGAGACGGCACAGCCATGGCGGGCAAGGGCGGGGATGCTTCGCTGAAAATAATAGGCGCAAAAGGAGATGCCGTGGGAGGGAGCGGTGGCGATGCTGATGCTCACGGAGGCGTTGGTGGCACTGGGGGTAATTGTCCGCTCAAACCAACCGGCGGCAAGGGCGGTAATGGCGGCAATGCAATTTCAAAAGTCGGCAAAGCTGGCAAAGGTACGACTACTGATGGCGCTGACGGCGCCGTGAAAGACGAAACCGGTGGCAATGGTGGCAATGGCGGCAATGGTTGTGGCCCTGGCAATGGCGGCAAGGGAGGCGATGGCAAGCCAAATGGCAATGACGGCAAACCGGGCGAAAAACAATGCCCTGACGATAAAGTTACACCAACACCAATGACTGATCCTGGACGCCCGTCTCCACAGCCATCTGCAACACCTAAGAAAATAAAAGTAATCGAATACAACGGTAAATATCTTCCCGTTGAGCAACTTATAGTTGAAGATGAAATAGGTTGTGGCACAGACCACTGGCATGCGGCACGCGGAGTTGTAATCGCGACCGATGGCACGCCCATACAAGACCCCGGCCCGCAATGCGGATATGGCAAGACCAGAGATAGGCCAGTGATAGATATTGAGATGTAAATACGCAAAGTAGCTGTATTTAACGAAAAGCACTAACTTGCGTTCTAACCTCCCAATGGTTTTTATCCACAGAGTTCTCGAAATACTGTCTTAAAAAGATGATAATAAGAATATGTCAAGCCATGTTGTAAAACGTCTTGTCGGTGTCGTCATAATATTGATCGTTATTGTAGGCATCGCTTCGGTTTTACTTGCAAGTCTTAACACGGCGCGCAACAAATCAAGCGGATCGGTAGGATTAAGTAGTGATGGCGTAAGCCCCTCATTTTACAACGAGAGAGATGGATACGATGACGAAGATATTGCCCGTCAGGGCGGCGTGCCCGCGGGGAAACTTGCTGAACGCAAAGTTCTGCGTAATGGCTCGCTTTCGTTGCTTGTTAAAAAAGCTGAAGAAGCGTCAAAGGCAATTCAAGACATTGCAGATCGGTTGAGCGGATTTGTCCAAAGTGCACAGGTATATGAAGTGAGTTCTGGCGTGCAATCAGGATCGGTCACGATACGGGTGCCATCGGATTATTTTGATGAAGCGATTGGTGAAATAAAAAAACTTGCGGTTAAAGTTGAGCGCGAATCGGCTACCGCGCAAGACGTGACGGAACAGTTTGTTGATCTGGAGGCGCGTCTCAAGAATCTTCGCGCAGAAGAAACGCAGTATCTCGAAATTATGAAGCGCGCCTCGACCGTACAGGACACGCTCACCGTTTCCCAACGTCTCTATGATGTACGCGGTCGCATTGAACAAATTGAAGGTCAGCTCAAGTATCTTACCGAACAAATTGATATGTCGGTTATTACCGTGTCGCTTACCGAAGAAGCGGACGTGGAAGTATTTGGTATTCAGTGGCGGCCGCTCTATGCCGTCAAGCGTGCGTTCCGCAACATGATAAGCGGTCTTGCAACATCGGTTGATTTTATTGTTTCTATCATATTTTTTCTCCCTGTGATATTGCTGTGGGCTCTGCTCATTGTGCTTGCAGGTGCGCTTCTGTGGCGGTTAATTCGGTGGGTACAAAGAAAGTTCTTTCCTGCTGCTGGAATATAACAAAATACCAAGAAATGAAAAAGCCCTGCGAGGTTATCTCCTCGCAAGGGCATGTTTGGGCTTGACCGGCGCTGATCTAGCCGTTCTTGATCTTCGGGGACAGTGTGATGGTATCCTCATCCTTGAGGCGGTGGCTTTTGCCGACCATTGCCGCCCCGACTTGCACCTTGGCGAAGAAGGGGGTCCGCACTCCCGCGTCTTGGAGCGCTTCGGCCGCCGTCATCCCCGGACGGAAGGTGATGTCCCTCTTGGTGCCGCTCGATCGTATGTGGACCATGCTGCCTCCTTTCGACTTATTCTATAGCATGGAGCATGTCGAGCGTCAACACATCGAAGAGGAAGTGGCGCGGGAATTTCTCTTTGCAGACCCACTTTTTCACGTTTGAGGTGATGATCCCCGCGATGATGTTTCCGGTGTAGATGACCGCCTGTGCGGTGCAGTGAAAGGGCGCGGCCTCTTCGTCTTCAAAGAGGTGGGGTTCGTAGAACTCGATGTCATCGGTTGACGACGGGTTGACGCTGAAAATCTCGATCCACTCCCCGATGACACGGTGTTCTTCTTCGGACCACTCGATGCCTATCCTCCCGTCGATGTAGAGAGGGACCAGCGCACGCGAATTCTGCACCGCGCGCCAGATGATCTTCCGGGAAGACATGGAGTCAACGCCCGAGACGACGATTCCCTCAAGAGGTTCGTCTCCCCGAAACTGTGTCGGGCGCGGGTAGATGTCTGCCTCGTCATCGAAACACTCATGGAGGATCTCCGCGAGTGCCGTCGCTTTCGGCATTCCGACCCGGTTGGGAGTGAAGTTCTGGCCGGGAACGTTGTGCGCCTCTACAATGTCCCCGTCGTAGAGGAAGAACTTCCTGAAGCCAAGCTTTCGAAGAGCAACGGCGGTAAAGCTGCCAATGCCCCCGAGCCCGACGCAGGTTACCGGATAAACGAGATGGTCGGGGTTTATGATGTCCAGTTGTCTCAAGAAGTTGCTCACAGAAAACTCCTTCCCATCCGGCTCTTAAGCTCGCACATCCATTCTTCTTCCTGCCCCGGCGTTACGGCGGGTAAGGAGATGAAGATGGGAAGCGCGATGCTCAATGAAATCGGTTCGAAGACGTCGAGCCGCGCGTACCAGTCACATGCCCGGTTTCCCACGAAGGAAATCATCCAGTCGCACGCGTACGCCGTCCGAATCGTATTGACATCTTCCGGCGAGAAGTACGCCGGGAGATCACCGTGGGAATGAATCTGGAGCCGAAGCTTTTCGATGTCCTTACCCGCTTTCTCCAGTTCATCCAGAAGCGCGGGGAAAGCGTTCTGGTCGATTTCCGTGTATGCGGCTCCTGACGAGTGCTTCGGCACGACGAGGTCTCTCACGACGAATGAATTATCGTGTGTCTCGACAAACCCAAGCACCTGAAATTCCTTGTCCGTCGAGCGGAAGTAGCACTCGAGGCGCAGGAATACGTCAAGTTCTAGGACAAGCCGCGGGGGAGGGGCAACAGCTTCGCCCTCGTTGGTGATCAACGTAGGTTTCTCTTGTGAACCGACGAGGACCATGTGGTTTTTCGCTATCACGGTGGTTTCTCCTTTTTTCTACGGCGATTGGAATGCTTGAAGCATCAGACCGATTGCTTCTGAAATCCGGTATTCGCGCAGTAGGTCACTGATGAGGCCGTACGCGTTGCCGAAACAGAAATTGCCGTTCGCTCCGCCTCCAACGGGGTGTGCCCGTCCGCTACGATGAGCAAGGTAAACTCGTCCACTCATGGATTCGAGAGCGATCTCGATCCGGAATGGTCCGACGTTGCCATGAGGACACGTGAGTTTTCGCGTATAGACGGCGAGAACGTGGTTCTCTATGTTGACCGCGAGGGTGGAGTTCATGACCTCGATTGCCACTATCAACGGGTGTTGAAGAAGCAAGTCGAACTCACGCCCAATTCTCTCGTTAAGCTCCGGGATGCTCCTTAAGCGTTCGAGCTTCGCCTTCCGGTCAAAGTATTCCCGCTGGTCTTCGGCAAGTTTTCTGTTTCTTGATTGAAGAGAATCAAGAAGCCGCTGGAGCGCATCTCCTTCAACATGTTTCATTGCGTCGAGGCGCTCTTTACTGAAGAAATCAGTCCACCGTTTACGGTGGGTTTCGCGTTCCGCTCGTATTTCTTCGCACTGTTGCGAGTATGGCCGCGGGAGATCATAGCGTTCTTTCCAGTCACTTTTTCGGTGGCGAAAGATGAACCAGACTTCCCGTCCGATGACGATTGCGGCGAGCACTGCGGAGCCGGGGTAGGTGAGTGCAAGGTAAAGATAGAACCACCATCGTTTGACCGGCAGGGAAAAGACGTGCGGTTCGAAAGCCCACGGAAAGAGGAGAAAAAGCGGGCTCCACTGGATGGCAAGCATGAGTATGCTGAGTGTGCGAAGCGGTTTCAAAATGACGAGATTCTTCTTTTCATCCTCGAGTGCTACGAGCTCCGGAACTCTCTCTGGTTGTGTGAGGAGAACGTAGGCTACGTCCGGATCACTTTTCATGAGAGTTGCGAACTTGTTGTACTCGGGCTCGCGCATGAACTTAGCGAGAGCACGGAAACGCTCGGCAACCCCGCTGTCGCTCGAGAGAAAAAGTTCATTGAGGTTGTGAACGAATGCTGGGCGGTCCGCGCGCGTTTGCGGTTGGTATGTTCCGTCTGCCAGACACATCGGTAGGTTCTCAAACAGGGAGAATCGTTCGTAGAGCGCGACACGTTCTTTGGCAGAGGAATGTGCGTTGATGTACGAATATGACTGGCGGGCGGCATCTCCCACCAAAAGAAGCAAGGCGAGGATCGCCGGCCAGATAACGGTCCGGAGGAAGCTTCGAAACAACATATCAGCACCCCTTTCTATTGAGACGAGCCATGAATTTCGAAGAGCGTTCACGCTTTGATACCATAAAAATTTTGTTTTGTCCACCTATTCTTTATTTGATTCTTACTAAAAAATTGGCATACTACACTTAAAATATGACGGAGATTTCCATAAAAGCAGAGGAGCTGTTCCGTATAGGTTCGTGGCCGGTCACGAACTCTTTATTATTGGCGCTTGTGTCGCTTGTTGTTTTGGCGGTTACAGCTTTTGCGCTCCACAGAAAGCTCGCGCTAATACCGGGAAAGTTGCAAGGCATTTTTGAAATGTTTGCAGATGAAATGCTGGGGCTTATGGATTCGGTGCTTGGTGGCCGCGCGATGAGTGAAAAATACTTTCCGCTTATTGCATCGGTTTTTACTTTTATATTGATATCAAATTGGCTCGGGCTTTTGCCGGTGGTCGGATCGGTCGGCATTCGTGAAGACCATTCATTTATACCGCTTTTTCGCGCGCCAGCGGCAGATCTCAATTTTACCGTAGTGCTTGCAATTGTGTCGGTTTTTGCCGTGCAAATTCTAGGTGTTGTAGCTGTAGGCGCAGGCAAGCATTTTTCCAAATACTTCACGCTCAAAAATCCCATTTTGACTTTTGCTGGGTTACTTGAATTTATCGCGGAATTTGTTAAAATTATCTCGTTCTCGTTTCGGCTTTTCGGGAACGTGTTTGCGGGCGAGGTCCTGCTTATTATCATAGGGTTTTTGGTTCCGTACATACTGCCACTGCCATTTTTGTTTTTGGAAGTGTTTGTGGGGTTTGTGCAGGCGCTGATATTCGCGATGTTAACACTTGTGTTTGTCGCGATGGCAGTGCGGGAACACGAAGCGCATTAAAAATGGTCGATGTTTGTTTATAGTTATTAGTTTATAGTTTGTAGTTTATGGATGCAGAAACAGCAAAATCACTTTCAATTGCCGCTATCATGGCAGTGGGAACAATTGCTCCCGCAATTTCAATCGGCTGGATTGGTTCAAAGGGCGCTGACGCAATCGGGCGAAATCCGGAGGGCGCGTCAAAAATCCAGACCGCGATGATTCTTGCGATCGCATTTGCCGAAGCAATCGCAGGGAGTGAACTTTTTTATTGTGCTTGGTGTTTTGACATTTTTTGTCTGGCGGCCGCTTTTGGCTGTGATGCAAAAACGCCGCGAAAAAATCGAGCAGGGTCTCGAAGATGCAAAAAGCGCGCACAGTGAGCTTGAGCGGGCTGATGAAATGGTTGCCGGCCGCATAACGGAAGCGGATCGCGATGCGGTTGCTATCATACAAAAAGCGGAAAAAACTGCGCAGGAAAAATCGGCCGGTATCGTAAAAACAGCCGAACAAAAAGCAGAAGAAGTTATGCTCGAAGCCAAACGCGTTGCCGAACAGCGCGAGCAGGAAGAATTCAAGAGATTTGCCGCAGGTGCGGGGTCGCTCTTGCGCCAAGCGCTTGCAAAAGCAGTTGCCGAAGACCCGCAAAAAATTGACGAGAAGTTGGTAGGTGATGCAGTAGCATTTATCAAAAAACGCCACGTATCATGAAATACACTCCGGAAATTTATGCGCGCGCCGTGCGCGAAGCAATTGATGAGGCGCCAGTAGGCGAGCGCGACAAAGTTTTCAAACGCTTTGTACAAGCTGTCGCGCGCAAAGGGGACGCGCGCAAATTGCCGGCTGTTGTGAGAGAGCTCGAACGAAGCGATGTGCACGCAAAAGGTGGTCGCATGGTAACAATCGAGTTCGCGCGCACACTTGGACATGAAACGTCCGAGTTTAAAAGTTTTTTAAAACCGGAGGATCATCTCGAAAATCGCGTCAACCCTGATCTTGTCGCAGGTGTGCGAATTACAATTGATGAAGAACGCGAACTCGATTTTTCACTCGCACGCCGGCTCAACAAAATGTTTCGATAATATATGCACTACGATCTTGTAGAAAAACTAAAAAAAGAAATTGCGGGGTTTCGCGATGAGCCGGCGCTTGAAGCGGTTGGCACTGTAGTTGAAACAGGCGACGGGATTGCAAAAATTTCTGGTCTCTCTCGCGCGCAGTCGCAGGAACTTTTGAAAATTGAAACGGCATCCTCCGAAGTCTTTGCGCTCGCGTTTAATCTTGAGGAGCATTTTATAGGCGCCGTTATTTTGGGCGTCGCAGAAGCTATAAAAATCGGCGATCGTGTACGAGGCACGGGCAACGTGCTCTCTATTCCTGTTGGCAAAGAGCTTTTGGGTAGAGTAGTTGATCCGCTTGGCGAGCCGCTCGACGGCAAAGGAGCTATTTTCAAAGATAATGGAGAAGCCGAGCGTTATCCGCTCGAGAAAAAAGCGCCGTCGGTTGTCGCGCGTGAATCGGTAAATACGCCTCTTCACACGGGTATCAAGGCGATTGACGCGATGATCCCGATCGGTAGAGGTCAGCGCGAGCTAATTATTGGTGACCGCCAAACCGGCAAAACGAAATATACGATTATTGTTTCTGCTTCTGCGTCTTCACCAGCTTCACTTCAATATCTTGCGCCGTCAGCCGGATGCGCGATCGGCGAATATTTTATGGATCATGGCAAAGACGCGCTTGTGATCTACGATGACCTTTCAAAACATGCCGACGCGTATCGAGAGCTCTCGCTTTTGTTGCGAAGGCCGCCGGGTCGTGAAGCGTATCCGGGTGATATTTTTTATCTTCATTCGCGCTTGCTCGAGCGTGCCGCAAAACTCAATAAAGAAAACGGCGGCGGATCGCTCACGGCACTTCCTATTATAGAAACAAAACTCGGCGATATTTCGGCGTATATTCCTACAAACGTGATTTCGATTACCGACGGGCAGATTTATCTCGAGTCAAATCTTTTTTATAAAGGCGTGAGGCCCGCGCTCAATGTGGGGCTTTCAGTTTCGCGTGTAGGATCTGCCGCACAAACAAAAGCAATTAAAAAAGTAGCGGGCCGCTTGCGCCTTGAGCTTGCGCAGTTTCGCGAGCTTGAAGCATTCGTGCAGTTTGCAAGCGACCTTGATGACGCGACAAAACAAAAAATCCATCGCGGCCAGATTTTGACTGAAGTTTTGAAACAGGCCGATCTCGTGCCGTTACGATTTACAGATGAAGCAGTGATTTTGTATGTGGCACTTGCAGGTTACTTGGATGATGTTCCGACACAACGCATAAAAGACTTTGAGCGCGAACTTTTAGATTATATTGAAAAGATGTATGATGACGCAATTTTCGGCGCGATTAGCAAGTCTCGAACGCTCGATGATGCAACAGAAGCAACTTTGAAAAAAGCGGTCGAAGAATTCAAAAGAATTTTTAATAACGGACATCGCACGTCCTCTTGGACGTCCGATGTCCAAAACTAAAGTATGGAATCTTTACAAGGGCTTAAATCGCGTCTCGGCGCAGTAAAAAATGTGGGGACCATCACGAAAGCGATGGAAGTGGTTTCAGCGACCAAAATGCGAAAGTCACAGGAAGTGGCGCTCCGCACGCGACCCTATGCAATAGAAGCGCTTGATATGCTGCGAAAGATTACAAAGCACGTTGCAAACGGCGATAACGGACGTCGTACGTCCCCTTGGACGTCGTCCGACGTCCAAAAAAGCAAAAAAACTCTTCTCGTGCTTGTCGCATCCGACCGCGGACTTGCAGGATCATTCAACGCGCAGGTTCTGCGCGCAGCTGACGCTCACTTGGCAACCGGGTTGCCAAGTGGCAACCCGGTTGCCGCTATTTCCGTACTTGCGATCGGCAAGAAAGCACAGCGTTGGGCGCTCAAAAATAATCTTGAAATTGCGGGCGAGTTTAGCGGATTTGATGATGTTGTGGATTTTGATGAAGTATTGCATGTGGCAAATACAGTGCTTGAAGGATTTGAAGCTGGCCAGTGGGATCGAGTGGTCACAATCTCAACTCATTTTCGCACGGCGCTCAAACAGGAAGTTTTAATGCGCGAAATTTTGCCGACCAATCCCGAAAAAATTGAAGAAACAATCGACGAGCTTGTGCCTGAACGCGGGCGTTATGCAAACTTGGAGGTTCCACCTCCAAGTAAAGATCTGGACGTCGCACGTCCTCTTGGACGTCCGACGTCTAAAGCCGACGAAGTTGCATACTTGCTTGAGCCGTCTGCCGAAGCTATTATCGACGAGCTTGTGCCTTATTTGATCCGTATGCAGATGTATCATTTAATACTTGAGGCGAATGCTTCGGAGCACTCGGCGCGCCGCGTAGCAATGAAAACCGCGTGTGACAATGCCGATGAACTCGCAGAAAATCTTACGCTTTTTTATAATAAAGCGAGACAAGCGGCAATCACAAAAGAAATTATCGAAATTAGCGGCACACAAAACGCGCTGGAAGCAGCATAAACATATGGCATTAGCAACAGGAAAAATTATACAAGTGATTGGGCCGGTGGTGGATGTGGAGTTTCCGGAGGGAGTGAAACTGCCCAAGCTTTTGAACGCGCTTGAGATTGACACTCCCGGTGTGTCAATCGTCGCCGAGGTTGCGCGGCATTTGGAGCCAGGGCGCGTGCGTGCGGTGGCACTATCAAGCACCGATGGTCTCATGCGCGGCACACTAGTGAAAGATACAGGCGCTCCGATCTCCGTGCCAGTGGGCGCAGAAACGCTCGGAAACCTTTTTGATGTATTGGGAAATCCGCTTGAGCAGAAAAAAAACGCGGTTAAATTCGACAAGCGTTGGCCAATCCACAGGCCAGCTCCGCGACTAGAAGATCAGTCAACCAAAACCGAAGTCTTTGAAACAGGCATCAAGGTTATTGACTTGCTCGCCCCGTTTATCAAGGGCGGCAAGGTGGGACTTTTTGGCGGCGCTGGAGTAGGCAAGACCGTGTTGCTCATGGAGCTTATTCGCAACGTTGCCGAAGAATCTGGCGGGTATTCTGTGTTTGCGGGAGTAGGCGAGCGCACGCGCGAAGGAAATGATCTTTATAAAGAAATGCAGGAATCCGGTGTGATTGATAAGACCGCACTAGTGTTTGGTCAAATGAATGAAGTGCCGGGCGCGCGTTTGCGTGTAGCGCTTACAGCACTCACAATGGCAGAATATTTTAGAGACGAAGAGCGCCGAGATATGCTTTTGTTTATTGATAATATTTTTCGTTTTTCGCAAGCTGGCTCCGAAGTTTCAACTTTGCTTGGGCGTTTGCCGTCAGCTGTTGGATACCAGCCCACACTTGCATCCGAGATGGGCGCGCTTCAGGAGCGCATTACATCAACTAAAAACGGCTCGATTACGTCTGTACAAGCAATCTATGTGCCAGCGGACGATATTACCGACCCCGCGCCTGCCGCGTCATTCGCGCATCTTGATTCAACTATTGTGCTTTCGCGCGCGCTCACAGAAATAGGTATTTATCCGGCAGTTGACCCGCTTGCGTCATCGTCAAGCGCGCTTGATCCGAAACTTGTAGGAGAAGAACATTATCAAACGGCGCGGCGCGTGCAGCAAATTTTGCAAAGATACAAAGAGCTTCAAGACATCATTGCAATTCTCGGGCTTGAAGAACTTTCCGATTAAGATCGTCTCGTTGTTTCTCGCGCGCGCAAAGTGCAGAGATTTTTGTCACAGCCGTTTTTCGTAGGCGAAGCATTTACTGGCAGAGCCGGCAAATTTGTAACGCTTGCCAAAACAATAGAAAGTTTCAAAGCAATCATTGAGGGCAA
>Ga0075976_120_pt1 | contig 21962 bp, 24 predicted proteins | sample RifGroA2_FD_68052 | JGI IMG/M metagenome (GOLD analysis project Ga0075976, IMG submission 68052) | Parcubacteria bacterium GW2011_GWA2_47_10b
AAGATCCATTACAAGCGGCAAGGTATTGTTATCGCGCGTCTGATAATTTTTCTCGACAGCCGCCGGATCACTGTCGATTGATATGGTGTAGACGCCTCTTTTGCTCGCAATCCTACTAAACACGCCCGTATTGGCACCAATATCCCAAAGTGTTTTAGGATCTGCTCGTTCGGTCATTTTTTCCACGAGCTCCGCTTTCTCTGAGAAAGATCCAGACGAGTAATTCGTTTCGCGATAATACTCTCCCCACTCGGTCCGAGAAAATTTCCATTGAAGCGCGGCGACCGAAGAACGCAAATTATCCGCAAGTTCAAGCATTGTTTTTCTGTTCATAAATCGAGAAGAATGATCCTTCGTCTCCCTTCCAGCGAAGCGCGCTTGAGTCTTTGCATGAAAAATAATATGAATTAAAAGCGACGGACGGAAAATACTTGAAAACGGCAAAAGCGCGCGCGCGAGATCAAGAGGTATTCCGTCAATATAAATCCGTAGGAACTCCCGAAGCCGGACGTCCGTATAAACCATGAGTGCAAGAGGCGCCAAAAAATGCTGGCAAAATTGGCGATACCCCTCCCACGGTTTTCCCTCTTTATAAAAATCAAAGGAAAGCGTATCAATGAAAATCGGTTTTCCGTGCCTAAACTGAATATTGTATGCGCTGGCGTCTTTCAGAACCATCCCATGTTCGAGAGCGCGCTTCTGAACATCCAGCGTCAAGAGTGCGGCGTCTTTTAACTCACCAAAACACCACTCATACGGATACGAGACAAACGGGATGCGCTCCGGACGGATAACGATATGCGCGCTGTCCTCGCGCGCGGGCGGTTCACTCACTTCTTCATGCGGGATGAGAAACCCGTCGCGCGTGAGAGATTCATACAACCCGGACCGCATAAGGTGGCCGTACTCCTTTTCATAAAGCTTGTTGATCTGGCGATAAAGCGTTCCTGAACGAGTGAACAAAAAACCGCTCGGATCGCGAAACGAGCTCGGCGCAATTTCAGTTATCTTCATGCGGTTTCTCCTCGCCGTCTTTTTTCTTTCCATCTTTTTTCCGGATCTTCCGAAAAAGAGAGACAATCTTATACCAAAACGCGCGAATACTTACGAGCACAGTAAATAAAAGCGCAAGAAACATTTGTAAGAAATAACTTCCCGATCCGAGATCCAAATATGCATTCGCATAGATCGGCACTAAAAGAAAAAAAAGGAAAAACATAGGCGTATTCTATCCTAAAGAAGTTTTACAATCTAGCCTTTTGATAGATATTGACAATACTATATTAATATGGCCGCGCCGTCTACCGCGTATGTAACGAGCGTATCCACAAAGAAACTTGGGAGACGATCGAACGCATACGCGAGATGGCGTGACTCGATTCCTGGTACTTTTTCTATCACTTTGGCTACCCGCAATATAATGCCATGGCATTATATTGCGGATTTTTTTCTTATCAGATATATTTAATACATGACAAAGTACAAATACTATTTCAAAAAACCAAAGGGTGAGATAACAAAAGATGTTCTTCTGTGGCTTGCGATAAGCGGAGCTATTATTGCCGCTGTTGCAGCGCCCAAAGCGGTAAGTATACTCCTCAGAGAGTTTTCAAAAAAATATCCGCATAAGAAAAAGAGCTCGGACTCTGCGTTTCGCCGTCTTTTGAAAGATGGCTCAATTAACATTGAACAACGCGGCCCACAAATTTACATTTCACTTACTGAACAGGGCAGAAGAAGAGCCGGCTGGCTCCAAATCAATAACCTCAAAATCAAAAAACAGAAGAAATGGGATCGTAACTGGCGTATTGTAATGTTTGATATCCCTCACTCTCATCGAATTGTCCGCGAGGCATTGCGAGGATTTTTGAAAAACTTTGGATTCCTCCCTTTTCAAAAAAGCGTGTGGATTCACCCCTTTGACTGCAAAGACGAGGTCGAACTCTTGAAAGATTTTTTTAAGCTTTCTGCTTCAGAAATCTCTTTAGTTGTTGCGCGTGATATTGGCGATGATCGCACATTGAGAAAGCACTTCAGACTATAACTATTTCGATAAAAATACCTGCGTTAAACTGCCATGGCTTTTTAACGCGGGTAATATAATTTCAAAATCGTGTATCTTTTCCTTTCAGTCCATCGTTGAAATAAAGATAGAAATCATATACTCTATCCCAATTAGGCCAATATGTGCGGGATTACGGGAAGTATCAACTTCAAGGGGCTGCCAGCCGACGACACGCTTTTAAAAAAAATGGCGGCCACAATGGCACACCGCGGTCCTGACGATTCCGGTTTCTTTCGCGACGGCGCTGTTGCTTTCGGCTTTAACCGTCTCTCGATCATTGATCTTACGGGCGGGCGCCAGCCGATGAGCAATGAAAACCGGACAATACATATCATCTTTAATGGAGAAATCTATAATTTCCGGGAACTTCGCAAGAAGTTGGAACAACGGCACACCTTTGCCACTAACTCCGACACGGAAATTATCATCCACGGCTATGAAGAATGGGGCGAGCGATGCGTGGAACATTTTATCGGAATGTTCGCGTTCGCGCTTTATGATGAAAAAAACAAGAAAGTTATCCTCGCGCGCGACCGACTCGGCATAAAACCACTCTACTACTCAACCATAGGCGACGAACTCGTCTTCGCGTCCGAGATGAAAGCAATATTGGCGCATCCAAAATTTGACCGGACGCCTTCACTCTCCGCAATTTCGTCATACCTTACTTTTCGTTATCCCCAGTGGGATCAACCGGTTTTTGCGAATATAAAACGCCTCCCCCCGGGGCATCTTTTGACTGCAACACCAAAAGGCATGGTCCTCAAAAAGTATTGGGAGATCCCCTTTCATGCCAAAAAAGAAGACCGCGGGGAAACTTTTTATCTCAAACGGATCGGCGAGCTTCTCTCAAAAGCGGTTGAGCGACGCATGCAGAGCGACGTGCCGGTCGGCGCATATCTTTCGGGAGGGCTTGACTCCTCCATCGTAGTCGCTTTGATGGCAAAACTCTCGGCGCATCCGCCACGCACGTTCTCGATTGGCTTTCCGGAAGATGGATATAGCGAAAACCATTTCGCGGAACTTGTTGCGCAGCACACGGGAGCTCATCACACTTCGATTACGCTTGCCCCGCAAAATTATATCGATCTGCTCCCCGAAATGATCCGCATCAAGGATGCCCCACTCTCGATCCCACACGAAACCGCACTCCTTGAGATGTCACGCGAACTCAAGAAACATGTTACCGTAGTTCTTTCTGGAGAGGGAGCCGATGAGCTTTTCGGCGGCTACGGCCGGGTACAGCGCTCACCGATGGACTTCAAAAAAATCATGTTCGCGAAAAAATTCCTACCCCCGAGCATGCGGAGAATTTTCCTTACGTTGGGTGGGGCGGGTAAAAATATAGACGAGTGGTTGCAGACAACAAATCTTATGGAACATTTCTTTTCTGTTTACCACTGGATCCCTTTTGAAGAAAAATGGTCGCTCTTTACAAGCGACGTAAATCAAGAACTTCGCAACGATGCCGAGAGCATTCACAAGTGGGAATCCCTTTTTGAGAGCATCAAAGACGGCGACCCATACGATCAGCTACTCTATGTCTTTGAAAAAAATCATCTCGCCTGCCTTCTGGACCGTCTTGATATAATGAGTATGGCAGCAAGCGTCGAGGCGCGTGTCCCATTCGTGGACCACGAACTCGTCGAATTTGTTTCAGAAATTCCTCATTATTACAAACTAAAGTGGCGTTCGCCATTTCATCAGATTTACGCCTTTTTCAAAGACAGTTTTCAAGCAAGCGAGCGCCTCGACACATCGAAAGATATTCTCCGCCGGTACGCACAAAAACTCCTTCCCCCCGAAATTGTAAACCGCAAGAAACTTGGTTTTCCAGTCCCCCTTGATCGATGGTTTAAGGGACGGACAGGCATGCACGCGCATGCGCGTGATATCCTGCTTGATGAACGCACACAAAAGCGCGGGCTCTTCAAAAAAGAGCGTCTTGAAAAACTTCTCTTAAACCCGCAAAACCTTGACTATGATTTTTGGGGCAAAAAAGTCTGGATGTTAATGAACGTCGAGTTGTGGTATAGAGAGTTCATAGATAAAAAACAATGATAGAGGTACAAAATCCCTATACTAAAAAGATTGTTGGCGCAGCTGAAGAAACAAACCTAAACGAAATCGAGCAAATTCTTACTGCCGCGCACAACACAAAATACACACTTTCTGTAAAAGAGCGTGCTGGCATTCTCGCGCGCGCGGCGGATTTGCTACAAACCAACAAGAAAAAATATGCGCACACAATAACTGACGAATCGGGGCTTTGCCTAAAAGACACTTTGTATGAAATTGACCGCGTAACTTCTGCAGCGCGCTACGCCGCGATAGCAGCCGAGCGAATCGAGCGCGACACGACACCCGAATATATTCTCGACGACAAACAGGGGCCAAAACTTACGGTCATCACCGAACCGCTTGATCTTGCCGTGGGCATCACGCCGTTTAATCACCCGATGAATCAGGTGGCACACAAGGTTTTCCCGGCAGTGGCGGCAGGTACGCCAATCATAATAAAGCCCTCGGAGAAAACGCCGCTTTCGGCGATTCTGCTCAAAAATATTTTAGAAGAAGCCGGCTTGCCAAAAAATCTTTTTATAATCGTGATCAATAAAGAAATAGAAAAACTCGTCGGCATGCTCGTAACTTCCACACTCGTTGATGTCGTTTCTTTCACCGGAAGCTACGACGTGGGCAATAAAATCGCCGCGATGACAGGCCTTAAAAAATTTATACCGGAGCTCGGCGGCTCGTCGGCATTTATAGTAAACGACGATGCGGACCTGGAACTTGCGGCCAAGCTTGCTGTCAAAGGATGCTTTGGCAACTCCGGCCAGCGCTGTACGGCGATTCGGCGCATTATCGTGCTCAAAAACATCGCCGATGAATTTATTAAAAAATTTGTAGCAAATACAGAAAAAATAAAATACGGCGACCCATATGACCTGGGGACAGATATGGGCACGGTTATAAACGAAGAAGCCGCCACGCGCATTCAAGATCGTGTAAAAAAAGCTATTCAAGATGGCGCGAAACTTCTTTACGGAAACAAGCGCGAGGGAGCTCTTTACTCACCAACAATACTAGATAACGTATCAGTCTCATCGGAGCTAGTAGATTGCGAGACGTTCGGGCCAGTCGCCCCGATAATCCGCGCGCGAGACCTTGACGAAGCCCTACAAATAGCCAAGAATACCAAGTACGCGCTCGCAGGAGCAATCGCCACAAAAAGCCGTGATACAGCAAAGCGCGTTGCAGATGCGCTCATTGTAGGCCAATTTAGTTGGAACGGCATTCCTGGATATCGCACGGAAGCCGCTCCATTTGGTGGCTTCAAACACTCTGGAAACGGAGAAAAAGAAGGAATCGTACTTACAACCCGCGCCATGCGTAAAATCCGAACATTTTATGAACACTAAAGCCATCATACTTGCGGCAGGCACCGGCTCGCGACTTGGATCACTTACCAAAGACACGCCCAAAGGCCTGCTCGACATAGAAGGCACGCGTCCGCTCGTGCGGCTAGTTGATATGCTTGAGACACACGGCGTAAATGACATTGTAATTGCGGTTGGTCACCAAAAAGAAAAAATAAAAGAAGCGCTCGGCTCGCGAGTACGCTATCACGAATTTTCCGATTTTAATACGAAAAATAATCTTCACACGCTCTGGAGCATGCGCGATGAACTTTCCGGCAACACGCTGGTGCTCTACGCTGACATGATTTTTGAAAGCGATGTTTTGAAGCGCGCGCTAAATCATACTGGCGACATTTGTCTTACTGTTGACACGGGCGAATTACGATCCGGCTCGCCACAAGTAAAAATGGAAAACGGCAAAGTCACAAAAATTGATAAGAGCGACTCGACATGCAATTTTCTTGGCATTACAAAACTTTCTCGAGCCGGCACACAAAAACTCGTAGCCGAAATGGCACTGATGCAAGAACACGAGCCAAATGCATATTATTCGGACGCAATAAACTCGCTCATACAAAAAGGCCACACCGTCTCTCACGTCGACGTTGCCGGCACAAAATGGGTTGAGATAGATGACCCGGAAGACATTGAGCCTGCGCGCGCGCTTACGAGAGAAATTTCCTGAACTCTACTTTCATTTTTTGCGGTGAGATTGTCGGACGGCCGAGGTCGGCGCGTGAGCCAACGCATATTTTTACTTCGAGAAAAATCGGGCCGTGTTTTCGCAAAAGATTTGAAAGTATTTTTTTGAGAGCCAGCGCGGTTTGTACCGAAGCCACATTTGCGTATCCGCATGCGCGAGCGATAGCTGGCATGTTTATTTCAAGCCCCACTGTCGCCTGCCCGCCTACGGATTCGTGCGCACCGTTGTTGAGCACAATATGTAAAAAGTTGCGTGCGCCAGATACCCCAATAGTGGCCAGCGCCCCCATATGCATGAGGAGTGCGCCATCGCCGTCAAGGCAGACTACTCGTCTGCCCTTTTTCGCGCGCGCGATGCCCAGCGCGATTGATGAAGTATGCCCCATAGAACCCACAGTGAGAAAGTCCCGCGCATGACTCTCGCCGCGATATTCGCCGCGATATTTGCGGATTTCGAAAACTTCACGCGAAGTCTTACCGGTTGTAGAAACCACCACATCGCGCTGGCCGAGCACCGAAAGAATCAAGCCCAATGCTTCTTCGCGCAGCATTCCTGTCGCATGGCTTGTGTTTAATTTTTTTGAATAAGCAAAAAAAGAGCCTTTGCGTACCACAAGCGCGTACGGTCGCTCGTTTTTCTTTGCGCCAAGCGCGGCCCAGCGCGCAGCGCTTTTCGCAGCTTTATCGCTTGCCGGAAGAACTTTGTACGGAATCCCAAGCGTTTTTAAAAGTGCCGGTGTAATCACCCCCTGACGCACATGCTGCGGCTCGTCTCGCATGCGAGTTTTCCCGTTGCGAGGAAGTGCCCGGCTGCAAGCGCCACCGCATTGCCTTCGTTCGCCGCAATAACATGAGAGTTTTTTTCGCGTCGCGCAACGCATGAAACGAAATCTTTCAAAAGCGAATCTGGCACGCCAGTATAGAATGTAACACCATTTCGTTTTAGGGTGCGCACAAATTCCTTTGGCAAAATCATTTTAGAATACTCCGGCTTCTGTAAAATCTTTTATGTCGTCAACATCTAGCCAATGACCATTTACATACACAACCCGTATAGTATTGCCATCGGTGAGCAGTTTTTTAAAAACATCTGCCATGCGCATTTGTGAAAAATCTTTCTCTTTAGCGAGACTGGCGAGAACACTTTTAAGTACGGCAAGACCTTTTGACGAAAATGCGGCAAGCCCAAACCATTCGCCGGTTACAATTTTCTCATCAAGCTGCGGACCGAAATCCTTCATGCGCACCGGCTTATCAAAAAGCCCTTTGCGATACGGCTCGCTTGCGGAAATATATTCCATGTACCGGCCCTTCTGGCTGCTCCTCTCCCAATTTGGGTCAACAGCGACAACAATATCTCCATCGGTCTCCAAAAGCATCGACGGAATAAATTTCTTGTACAAAAGATCGCCGTAAGCCACGAGTGTTTTTGAGTCGTTGTTTTCCGTAAGCGCCGCGATGCCACTCTTCAAGCGTATCAATCTGGTGCTGTAAAAGCGGCTTACCGGAAACCTCGAGCATTGCTTTTGGCCTCTTCTCGGTAAGCGCCCCGAATTCATCGCCCCGCGACGCGGCAAGTATAAGCGCGCGCGCGCGAACACCAATGGCTGGGAGATATTTCTTCTCTGCCTCGGCCAATTCATCGGCGCCCTGTAAACGAAATATCTCCTTTACAGGCACAATCTTGTCATCAAGCGCGTGTAGTGATTGCGCGGAAGCCAGATGCACTGCGGTCTCTCTCATCGAGCGCACGGCACTTCGCAAAATCATGTTAGCCCAAATAACAATACTGAATCCGGCCTCACGAAAAACATCGGTCGGCGTTGAGTAGTACGTGGTAGGCACAATCACTACCGGCAATCTGTCTCCCCACTCTTTTTTAAATGCCAACACCTCATCGGGTCTCGTGGACTTGCTGTGTATCAAAATAGCATCGGCTCCGGCTAGGCGATATGCTTCCGCGCGCTTGAGCGCCTCTTTCATGCCCTGCCCCGCAATCAACGCCTCGGTACGCGCGACTACAGAAAAGTTTTGATCTTGCTGCGCATCTTTTGCCGCGCGAATTTTGCCGCAAAATTCTTCTGCGTCGGCAAGCTCTTGACGGCCGCCATCAAGAAGACTGTTTGTTTTCGGAAACCGTTTATCTTCTATACAAACAGCCGCAACACCACGCTATTCAAGTTTTTGCACAAGACGTCGTACATTGTTGAAGTTGCCATAGCCCGTATCTGCATCTACAAGAATCGGCACACGCGTTGCATCGCTCATAAACTCAAGAACATCGAGTACTTGCGTCCAGCTTGCTTCGTTCGAATCGCGCACACCAAGAGCTGCAGACATCGTAAGACCACTGGCCCAAATACCCTTAAAACCCGCCTCCTGGGCAATCCGCGCCGAAAGCGCATTATGCGCCTCACACAAGAAGTCCAGTTCTTTTGAGTTGAGAAGCTCTCGAAATTGAGCAGTTTTGGTCATACAAATGATGCACCAGAAACCATGGAAACTCGTTGCCATCGGGATTCCAGTCCGTTTCAACGGGCTCGAAATCGAGATCATGACGCAACTACGGCTCGTGCGTAACCAAGACTACGATCCGATCTCGGATCGTACTTGGGAAGCGATCGGCGAGACCGTTAAGGAAGGCGAGTCGGTGCTCGACGCACTCATCCGCGGTTTTCGCGAAGAGTGTGGCGACGAACAATTCATGCCTGTTGATATCTTAGGAGCGCCGACGGATTGGTCAACAGGCAAGGGAGACCACGAACACCTCTACACCCCGCTCTGCTTCCTACAGAATCTCGCCGCCCCACAGCCATGGGCAGGTCCGTGTCACGTTGTGACCGTTCCCCATTGGTGGGAGCCAGACTACTCGAAGTCTGACGGCGAAGCTGGCGATCACTGTTGGTGGTCAGCCGAGCACCTCAAGCATGAGCTTGACCATCGGCGGGAGACATTCCACTGCTTCCACTACCCCGCCTTCTGGGTCCTCTCCGACGGCATTCTGCAAAAGACCTTTCCATTCCCATTCAGAGCCTAGCGCACAAGCACTGGGCTCGTTTTATTTTTGATCTACTTTCGAAAGAATATAATCAGCGGCGATCTTGGAAGAATTGCCGAAGTTAAATACATAGCGCGCACGCAGATCACGGAGCTTTTGGCGATAGTTATCTTTTTGTTCAAAAAGTTGCTTGATAACACCGCCTATATTTTTAATATCTTTTGGATCAATTGACGGCCCTAAAAGCGGCCGCAATGTAAGCTCAACCGGCTCAAGACCCAGTTCTTCATAATTTGGGTTAATTACTTTAAGTGGCGTATCAATAAAGAGCACGGGGCGCTCCGTACCAAACGCATACTCAACCGCCACGCCAGACATATCACAGATTAAAAGATCAGCTTCAAGTAGCGAATCTACCGAAGCAATATTTTCTTCGAGTATAAAATTCTGGTTGCCGGAAAATTCATCACGAAACGACTTTAAAAGTTCGGGCGATTTTCGCGTGGTCTCCGGATGCGGGCGCACTATGACTTTGTATTCTTCACCGAGCAATGTGCGCACAAGCTCAATGCCGCAAAGTTCGAGCACATTGTCTTTCCCCCACGATGGCGCAATAAGAATAGTTTTTTGCCCGCCTTGACTCGGCGAGGCAGGCCCGCGCTGCGTATTTTTATACTCCTGAAACTTTCTACATACCTCCTCAAGCCGCCAATATCCTTGCTCAATGAACACTTTTGGTTTCAGTTTTGCAAATTCTTCGCGCCTACGAATTTCTTCCACATGATGCGGTCCCGCGCAAAAAATAGCGTCGTACGCATCAAGCGCATTTGGGCGATATGTCCGAAACGTACTGACAAGCGTATGCATGACATAGATATAGTGAACAGGATTCAACGACCGCCGCAACCGCAAGTGATCAAGATCGGGAACAGTCATGGCACACACATCAGAGTTTATATAAATAAAAAGATATGGCAGCAGTGTCTTAAGATAAAACGTTCTCACGTGCGGGTCATCCTTTGCAAGTACCGGATCGCCCGCATCCGATGTTATATACGATATTGTTCTGCCGCGCGCTTGAGTAAGTTCGCGGATAATCCCTTCAAAATAGGGCAGGTCCCCCTTGTGTTCTGCATAAAAGAGAATCGCCTTCTCGGATCGCGGCGTTTTTGAAAAGAAACGCCAGGCGTTACTGATTTCTCGCAGAAGTGCCATTGTTTCTGTCCGATTTGTGCCGGGATCAAGATACGCAAATACGGGAAGCGGCAGAAGAGCAAAAAATATACCAAAGAGAATCATAATAACGAGTATACGGTCCCCCACGATATTTTCAAGTTATTTTTTTACGGTATAGCCAATGGCCGATCCATACGCAATCCCAAGCGGAAGCCCCGTACCCGCGCCGATAAATCCGGGTGCGTCCGTTTTAAGATGCTCCTGCCACCACGCTTGGTTAAAAAAATGCGACACAAACGCGAGGTCCTGCGCTTCGTGCGAAAATAAGAAACAACCGCCCTCGAGCCCCACCCAAAGATATTTACAACACGTCTTGAGTGAATCATTGAGATCGACATCCAAGAAAACAAAAACGAGTTTTTTATCTTTGAGTCCCGCCAAAGTATTTTCATAATATCCTTTGATAAATTCACAGCATTGAATATCACCGTAACGACGAATGTTTTGTTTTACCTCCTCAAACGCCCCCGCGTAGTCTCCTTTCCGGTACTCTTTGTGTTTTCCTTTCACTTCTTGCAGGTGATAACGGTCTTCTTCAACGGGTTCGGGCAGGCCCTCAAAAGAGTCAGCGACATAAAGCGTACGCCCGGTAAGTACACAGGCGCGCGAAAGATTCGCGGTGCTTGCGCCTTTATAGGCGCCGCACTCGATGACGCCGCCCTCGACGCTGCGCGGGATCAAAAGAATCCGCTCTGCCATCGCGAGATGTTCAAGCCAGTCGCTCGCGGACGGAATACTCCGAATTGTTTTTCTGAACGACCGAACAAGAGAAATTTTTTTCCAAAATCCGACGTCATATTCCTTCCCCACCGCAGGACGAAAAAAAGAGCTGACAAAAATAGGAAGCGCAAAAAAATAAAGGACCCGCCGATATATTTTAAATAAGAGTTTCATTGATAGTATCGTCAAATATGTTATTCTGGGGAGCAATGAAATCATCTTCCCCTGATCTGGTTTCTCATATTACCATGGGCAGCCGCTTTTCTCAAGAATTATGAAAAAACATAAAAGTGAAATTATTATTTTTTTGCTGGCAATTGGACTCCGGATCATTGCTTTTTTTGCCATTCTCGCCCTCTCACAATTTCTTGATTTTTCCTTTCCTATTATTGGATCAGATTCAAAACATTACCTTCAAGGCGCAGAGGGAATTCGTACGCATCTTCGCTATATCTACCCGACAGGAATCCCCATCAATTATTTTCTTCCCGGGTATCCTCTCTTTCTCGCCGCTCTTATGAGCGTCAGCACAAACCTTTATCTTGTGAGTTTCGTTCAAATTATTCTTGCCGGATTTTCTGCGGTACTGCTTTGGCATATCGGGAAAACGTGGTCCGAGAAAATCGGCTGGATTGCGGCACTTCTTTTTATTTTTGATCCTGCCGGGCTTTTTTATTCAAATGTCATTCTTTCGGAGACGCTTTTTATTTTTCTCTTGCTCCTTTTTCTCTGGGTGCTTATCAAAAGAATCGACGGCCCGACACCTCAAGTTATTCTTCTGGGCATCACTTTTGGTCTTATGGTGATGGTGCGTCCCGTTGCCATCGCGCTGATACCGGGGGTTCTGTTATACTTTTTTCTTAAAAAACGCTGGACCATGCGCGCCGTTTACGGAAGTCTCATGTTTCTTATAGTGACCGGTATAATCGTCGGCCCGTGGATAGTGCGCAATAAAATTATTTTCAACAGCTACGAAATTTCGCAAACTTTGAGTTCGCAACTTTTTTATGGACACGCCCCAGCGTTCTATGCGTACCAAAACAATGTCAGCGAACAAGAAGCAAAACAATATCTCAACAAAGAACTGAACGCCATAAGCCCGTACGGGACAGAGCCTTCCGATCGCAACGGACCTTACGCGAGAAAAGCTGCGCTTGGTTATCTACAAAAGTACCCGTTTCAATTTGCGATTTTCCATGCCACAAAAACCGCGCCGCTTTTTTTAAGCGACGGGCTTCGCGATCTTGCTCAACGCCTTAATATTGTCCAAGGACCACTTCCTAATATTTCGGGATATATGGTCCGCCTTGACCTCAAGGACCTTCTCTCGGTACTTCAAAAAAATAAGCTTGTTTTTGCTCTTTTTCTTATCGGTTTTGTTACTTGGTTTATCATTATTTGTTTATCGCTCAAGGGCGCGGTTGCAGGCCGGAAAGACGCGCTTGTTCTCACGCTTGTTGTTTTTATTGCATTCACGGCGCTTCTTACGGGAGGCGCAGTATCCCACCCGCGCTATAGGCATAGCATAAGTCCCTTTTTGTTTCTTCTTACTTCTTACGGCATCTCTCATGCCCTTGACTTTGCAAGAAATAAATTGTAATATTTCTGCGAAACATCTTCTTTCCAGCAACCTGAAAGTCAGAGGAGGGCTAAGTGGAAAACAAGATTACCGACAAGGAGCTCGCGAGTTTTGTTCGTGTTGGCCAGAAAATCGCTGACATGAACGGATACATCCCCCCCGAGGCATGGAAGGGCGTGTACATGCCCACGGTTCCGACCGTGCCCATCGAGCCCGCCGTGTGTCGGCCCATCCACGGCATTCCGCATGTCCTGCTCGAAGACAGACACGACGACTTCTACAATGGGTACTGCTTCGCTGGCTCGTACCAGCGATGGCCGGAAAACCCCGATGACACCATCAAGAGGGTATTCGAAACCCAGATAGGGGGACTCACACTCGAGCAAGCGACCTTTCTCCGCCGGTTCACCCTACGGCCCGGGGACGAGTGCAGTATGAAGCCGGGAACGACATGGGACGTCCCCAACCTTCAAGTGTCCTCGCTCTACTTCTGTCTGGCGAAAGGGACTCCGAGACGTGGGAAGTTCTATCCCATGCACGATCTCCCCGATTACACTCTCAACCACCATCGCTTGTTCGCGGATCACCTCCGCGCGTACCTTCTCCGCCGAGAGTGGATGGTACTGCATGATGGAATCCGGCTTGACGGCGTGGCGCGTGCGAGCCAGGGACGGTGGTTCTGCACAAGCGACACCTTCATCCCATCCAACTCGTGGGAGGTATCAACAATATACGGGGAGACATACGGGGAAGAGTTCCGGACCCTCGATGCAGCACTCGAGTTCACTCGCAAGCAACACACCCACTGGATCATCTTCGACGACAACGGACAGTTCGTCACCAGCAATGCGGACTGACTCCCTGCGGCGGGACCACAACGGTTCCGCCCGTTTTTTATTAAGGCAAATAAAAAATTGTCAAAAGCATATTTTTTGATATACTAAAAAAGTTCATGAAAATCTCCATCGTTATACCTGCATATAATGAGAAAAAGACCATCCGCGAAGTAGTAGAGCGCACCCAAAAGGCTGACACGCTCGGACTCGAAAAGGAAATTATTTTAGTAGATGATTTTTCCAAGGACGGCACGCGAGAAATCATCAAAGAGCTCGGCGCAACTCCCGGAAAAAAAATTGTGCTCCATGAAAAAAACCAGGGCGTTGGCGCCGCATGGCGCGACGGGATAGCCGCATCAAACGGCGACATCATTATTCGCCAAGATGCAGATACCGAATATCAACCGGAAGATTTTCCGCTTTTGTTAAAACCGATTTTGGATGGCAGAGCAGACATAGTATACGGTTCGCGCATTTTGGGATTCAAAAAAAGCAAATATCGTTACCAAACGTATCTCTGGGGCGGGCTCATGGTCAACTGGCTTATTAACCGCATAGTCGGGACGCGCCTTTCAGATATACTCACCGCATCAAAAACATTCCGCAAAAACATTTTTGACCGCATCTCACTTGAGTCAGTACATTTTGAGATCGAATCCGAGCTTACCGCCAAAGCAAAACGAGCCGGTCTTCGCATTGTCGAAATACCTATCACTTACCGCGCGCGAAGCTTTGAAGAAGGAAAAAAAATACGCTGGCACCACGCATTTCGTCTTTTGAAAGCGGCGGTAAAATATCGTTTTGCTCCCATAAAAAAATAATATGCAATCAGTCATTGTCACAGGAGGAACTGGAGGTATTGGCTCATCAATTGTGCAAGAGTTGTGCGCGAAGGGATTTCTCGTATATGTAATCGGGCACTCCCATGAACCAAAAGAAATGCATAACATGGTCCGTTTCCACCGGTGCGATGTGGGCAAGTTAAAAGACGTAGAGCAATTTTTTAAGAACATCGGGCATGAGGCCGCCGAAGAAATTATTGCGCTCGTCAACAACGCCGGCATATATGGAGATGACCGCGGAGAAGAATTGCTTCGTACCAACATCCTCGGCCCCTATTACATGACAAATTCATTTGCCGCTTATCGCCGGGCGCATTCATTTTCTGGAAGAGGCGCGGTGATCAATATGGGAAGCGCCGCAGCACTTCATGGAGTTACCAGATCACCGCTTTATGCCGCGTCAAAATCGGCACTCCATCGGCTTGGAACGGCGCAAGCGCTCGTTTACGCTCAAGAAGGGCTTCTTTCTATCAATACGCTCGTCCCCGGCCCCGTGGCAACCAACATGCTTTTAGAACGAAAAGATTCTCTCGAAGCGGCAATCCAACACACCCCCTCTCATACGCTTACGACCCCCCGGGAGATCGCAGAAATGATTTCGGTGCTCATTGAGAAACGAAATCACAATATCGTTGGCTCAATAATAACGATTGACGGCGGGCGCTCAATCAGTTGAAAAAAAATAATTTTCCAGTAAAATCTGCGTATGAAGCGTATTGCATATGCGGCTACGATATACGGAACACCGGAGATACGCGCCGTCAATCGCGTCCTTGCCGATCCAATGAAACTTGTCGCTGGCCCTTTGGTCCAGCGATTTGAAAAGAATATCGCGCGCCTTTTTGGGAAAAAATACGGAGTTATGACAAATTCTGGTTCTTCGGCAAACCTTATTGCAATCGATGTGCTCGATTTGCCAAAAGGATCCGAAGTCATTACACCCGCCCTTACCTTTTCAACTACCCTTGCCCCCATAATCCAAAAGAACCTTATGCCGGTATTCGCTGATTCAGAGAATGGCACCTACACTATAAATATTGACCATGTCGAGAAACTTCTTTCGCCTCGAACCAAAGCTCTCTTTATCCCTTCGCTCATGGGAGGTATCCCCGATCTTGAGCGTCTGCGCGACATTGCTCATAAACACAAACTTCGCTTTATTGAAGACTCTTGTGACACGCTGGGCGCGCGCTTTGCCGGTAAACCGACTGGCGCATATTCTGACATTTCAACAACGAGTTTCTACGCGTCACACATCATTACCGCCGCTGCTGGCGGCGGCATGGCTTGTTTCCACGACAATGATCTTTCGCGCCGCGCATTGTTAAAGAGCAACTGGGGAAGAGAGTCTACCCTTTTTGGTCCACACGAGAAATCGGAAAACCTGCGAAAGCGATGGGCGGGCAAAATTGAGAGGAATCACTACGACGCAAAATTTATTTTCAGTGAAATAGGTTATAACTTCCAGCCCTCGGAAATACACGCGGCATTCGGTCTTGAGCAACTTAAGCGTTTTACTGACTTTTTCAAAAAACGCCAGAAAAATTTTTCATCTCTCCTAAACTTTTTCCAAAAATACGAAGACCTTTTTATCCTTCCCAAGCAGCACCCCCGAGCGGAAGCTGCATGGCTTGCTTTTCCCCTCACTATCCGCACCACGGCTGGTTTCTCACGCAAAGAACTTACGTATTATCTCGAGCGGCATAATATTCAAACGCGCCCAATATTTACCGGCAACGCCCTGCGGCAGCCAGCATTTCATGACATTCGCGCGCGTCGCATGCGTAAAGGATATCCTGTTGCTGATTCAATCATGCGAAATGGTTTTCTTATTGGCTGTCACCACGGACTTACAGAAAAAGATGTTGATTATATCAAGGAAATTTTCGAAAATTATCTGAAAACACATGATTACAAAAAACCGTCCTTATAATATTCTCGTTACCGGCGGGAGCGGGTTCATTGGTTCAAACTTTGTCCGGCATGTTATTCAAACGCAACCACAGTATCAAGTGGTAAACTTGGATCTCCTTACCTACGCTGGAAACCCACAAAACCTTCGTGATATTGAACGGTCACCACGGTATAAATTTGTCCATGGTGATATTTGCAACCGCCCCGCCCTTGACCGACTGTTTAAAAACAACGGCTTTTCAACTGTTGTTCACTTCGCCGCAGAAACCCACGTTGACCGGTCTATCATTAACGTCAGCGACTTCATACGCACAAATGTTGAAGGAACGCGAACCATCATTGAAGCAGTTCGTGATTTTCGTACTCCGCGCTTTATACACATCTCGACCGATGAGATCTATGGCGATGTAGCGCGCGGGCGCTCGACGGAACGCTCACCTATCCGGCCCTCCAATCCCTATTCGGCCTCGAAAGCCGCCGCGGATGTGCTTGTACAATCTTTTATCCGTACACATAAGATACCGGCAATTATTGTGCGCGGCTCAAACAATTACGGTCCGTTTCAATACCCAGAAAAATTAATACCGCTTGCGATCACGAACCTTCTCGCGAGCCGAAAAATTCCCGTACACGGAGCGGGCACGCACGTGCGAAGTTGGCTGCACGTTCAAGACTTCTGCAATGCCATTGAACTTATCATGCAACGCGCCCCCCTGTTTGCCACATACAATGTTTCTGGAGAAGAGAAAACAAATCTCCAGATCCTCACCATGATTGCAGAACATCTTGGTAAAAACATCAACGAATACAAACAGCACATCAACGACCGCCCGGGAGCGGACATACGATACGCGATCGCCTCTCAAAAACTTAAAAAAGAGCTCAACTGGCGCCCACGCTACACGCTCAAATCAAGTATGAGAAACGTCATCAACTGGTACCAAACAAACAAAGAGTGGTGGCAAGCAATCAAACGCCAAAAAGAGTTTTTGGGCCATTACCAAAAACAGTCGCGTGGCCAGTGGTTTTAGAAATTCAATATTTTTAAGAACCGCAAAAACGGACTTTTGTAAGTATAGGTATACTCACTTATCATGCGCCCGCCAAAACCAAGCTTGAAGGCGGTAATGCCGGCTTTTTCTTCGTCCGATAGGTTGACACCGCCCAAATCAAACCAAAGATAATCCCTTTCTTTACCATAATTGCATATTTCAAAAACAAGGCGCCGCAAGACAAAACTTTTCCACTTCCGGTGTAGAGGGTTCTCCGACAAAGATGATACGATAGCGTGCGCCCGCATATAAGGATACGCGTCGTAACAAAGAATTGCCGCCATGAGCTCGCTGCCCAAGTAAGCCCCGAAAAAAACACTCTGGTAAAAATATTCCGCAGGTCGGACAATACGATTTCCCTCCGACTCAAAAGCGCGATAGAGTCGGTAAACAGCATCGCGGTTTGCATCAGGAATTTGAAACGAAAGGTCAGAAACTTTTTCTGTCCTCCGAATCTCATTGCGCGTTGTATCGTTAAACCTCTTAAAATAATCGTCACCGAGTTTGATCACCGTTGTCTTCTTTGATTTTATGCGCACTTCGGAGCCTGCCGGAAAATTGTTATAGGACAGGCCAGTTATATACGAATGGCCCCTTGCTTGAAGTGCGCGTTTCAAGGCCTCGTTATCAAGAATGATACGGATTGTTTTGAAGAAAAATTTTTTTTGCTCAAAAATCATGGCAGAATAATTTTCCACAAAAAAATGCTCATCGTATCGTCCGGATCTGGCCGGACTTTATGGAACCGCGGGTGCGCCGTAGTTATTTGGTACCCCGCGCGCGCGGCTGCCCGCTCAAGTTCGGGCGAACTTCTCCCTTTTGGATACGAGAACGACTGGACGGGTGCGCCCATGTGCGACTCGATTTCTTCGCGGGAGCGTTTCATATCGGCCTCCGCTTCCCCGACATCAATCTTGTTTAATTTGACATGGCGCGCGCCATGCGAGCCGATTTCAAAAACATCAATCATCCCGCGTACTTCATCCCACGTGAGATAGACTTCTTGCGCTTTTTTCTGGTTGATAAAATCGGTTGTAATAAAAAGCGTCGCCGGGATACGCTCATTTTTAAAATACGGGTACACAACCTCGCGGACCGACCGAAAACCGTCATCAAAATAAATATACGCATTTTTTCCGCCCGAAACGGGCGCATCACGAAATTGACGAAAAACATATCCGCGATTTCTAAGATATGAAATATGCTCTTTCAGCGCCTCAAACGATATAGTGACGTGAGCGAAACTCCCCTCCACTTTTCCAATAGCGTGATATGCAAGAGCAAGCTCCCGCGGCTCTCGAAGCGCGCGCGCGAGCGGTCCCATACCTATATTCCATAAAAGCGACGCGCCAATGTCTCGGATTTTTCTCATCACTCCGATCTTAACGAAATAGCGGACGCGCAACAATATATCCCACAAGGCCAAGTTTTCGAAGGAGCGGAAACTTATAAAACCGCGCATTGACCGCATCGGCAAATGGAATCTTGTCGGTCGGCACCAACAACCTCGTGCCCGATTCCTCCACCAAAAACCCCGCCAGTTCCAGTTTTCTTCGAAGCGTACGAAACGAGATGCGGTTATGCGGACCTTCCGGCATCTTCATACGTAACTTTTCGAGAACCATCAGAATTGGCTCCCAAAGTGCGGTCGCCATAGAAATAATCACGCGCGTGTTGCGGCCGGATACCCGCCGAAGAAATTGCAAAGCGCTGTCAATGTCTTCCAAGTGCTCGATCACATCGGCACAAATAATATATTCAAAAGAAGTGCTTGAAATGCGCGGGTCTTCCTGCGAGTCAGTAAAATATAGGTTCTTTTGAGAACTAAATTTTACGCGCGCAATCTTAACCATTTCAGGGCTGATATCCATTCCAATCCCCTCGTGCGGCTCGAGTGAAGCAAGAATTTCCCCCGTCCCGCAACCAAAATCAAAAACAAGCCCGCCGCGCGGGACAAACCCCTGAAAAAAAACTTTGAGATTCTCGTAATAATAATGATTTCGCTTCTTCCATGTATCATAGGTTGGCGCAACCGCATCGAAGTGTTTGGCAACTTCGCTCATGAGATCAAATAAACTTGATCTTCCGCATTGCAAAAAATGTCATCTTGAGCAGAAGCCAGCCGTGGCGCCAGCGCTGAATTTGTGTCGAACCGTACGTGCGCGCTTGATAGCGAATGGGAATCTCCACAATTTTCAGATTGAGTTTGGCGGCGCCAAAAAGCAAATCAAAGTCACCAAACGGATCGAAATCGCCGAAATATTTTCTGCCATCAGCAATTTTTTCATAATCTAATTTAAAGAGCACCTTGGTGCCGCAGAGCGTATCTTTGAGCCGCTGGCCCAAAAGCCAGCTGAACATAATACTGAAAAATTTATTACCCAAGATATTGAGAAATCGCATCGATTCATCTTCAAGCTGATACACAAGCCGCGAGCCGTTGATAAACTCCCCTCGCCCCGACGCAATGGCACGATAATACTTTGGTAAATCTTCCGGCTGCATTGTTAGATCAGCGTCGAGGATCATGAGGACGTCTCCTTTTGCTTCGCGAAATCCCTGCCTCACGCAACTTCCCTTGGTCCCGTTAGGTCCGTGTTCAAAGTACCGGATATTCTTTTTTCCCGCATACTCTTCTGCAACGCGCTTGATTTCCTCAAATGTCCCGTCATGCGACCCACTCTCAACAAAAATGATTTCCGTATACGTACCAAACTGGGGAGTACGCTCGACTGCGTTTTTGATGTTTCCTTTTTCATTTCGGCAAGGAATAACAATGGACACTGAATATTCCCGTTTGCCTTCGGGGCGCGGGCGCGCAACCACATATTGGATAACACCGAGACGCGAAATCAGAGGAAGATTCGCTACAAACGTATTGAGAAATGCGGAGAGAAACGGAATCCACACAGGAAAAATCATTTTGTTGCCAGACTTGATAACTTCAAAACCAGCAAGTGTGAGCATGTTTTCGATATCTTTCGGACTCATCCAGTTTTGAAGCGGTTGGCGCGCTTTAAGATGAAAAATTTCGGAAAGACGCAAAATCGGCTCCCAAAAGTAGTTATAGTATGTAATCACAACGCGAGACCGCGGATGGGTTACGGCGCTCAATCCCGCAAAGACGCGTTCAATATCGTCAGCAAAACCAATGAGATCGGAAAGCACCACATAATCAAAACGCTCGCCGAGCGCAAGATTTTCGGCATCTCCAGCGCGCCACTCAAGATGGGGATATTTTTTTCCAGCAACACCAATCATCGCGGGGCTGATATCAATGCCGAGCCCGCGGGAAGGCTTGAGATGCGCAAGCAAATCTCCCGTTCCCGATCCAATTTCCAACACGCTGCCCTTTTCAGGAATAATGAACCGCAAAAGCCGCTCAAGCGTTCGGTGATAATACCAGTTGCGCGCTTTCCAGTGGTCGCGTGTCTCTGCGTGCCTATTAAAATATTTTATAAGTTCATCCTGTTTCATAAAATCAGTTGGATATTTTTTTAATAATATTGGTCGTTGAAATCGTCTTGCGCGTTCGGGGAAATTTTACATCAAGAGTGGTCGTCGCAAGTTTTGCGCCAATGCTTCTAGCAAGTTTTCTTTTTTCCTCAAGCGCCTTGTCATCCGCAGGAATGACATAATAATGCGGCCGAACAATGGAAAGAATTTTTCCGTGGTCAATACGGCCCACAAGCGGCTCATCAAGTACCACCACATAGTCAACACTTTCAAGCTCTGCTATAAGATCGGCGCGATGCTGCTCGGGAAAGAGCGGCCGCCCTGCTCCTTTGAGGCGCCGAAGAGTCTTGTCGGAGCCAACGCCGACAAAGAGCACATCGCCAAATGATTTGCAAAGCCGCAAACCGTATACGTGGCCGACGTGAAAGATATCAAAACAGCCGGTTTTGAAAACAACTTTTTTTCCTGCGCGGCGAAGGCGCTCTGCGATACGTCTGGCCTCTGCATAAGAGACAATCTTGGATTTAGACTTATGATGTTTGCGCATGCGCTTCATACCAATCTATAGTTTTTTTAAGACCTTCGTCGAAATCAGTTGATGCGCGAAAGCCGAATTCTTGCTCGGCTCTTGAAACATCAAGCATACGCCGCGGCTGACCATCGGGGCGCGACGGGTCCCAGCGAATCTCGCCAGAAAAACCCACAAGCCCGCAAATCTTTTCAGTTAAGTCTTTGATGGAAATTTCCATGCCTGACCCCAAATTTACCGGCTCGGGCTTATTATAACGCTCCGTAGCAAACACAATACCACGGGCCGCGTCTTCCACATAGAGAAATTCGCGCGTCGGCTTACCGGTACCCCATGCCTCGACAAACGTATCGCCGCGCTTTTTGGCCTCAACTGCCTTGCGAATGAGTGCAGGAATTACGTGTGATGATTCAAGATCAAAATTATCGCGCGGACCGTAGAGATTCACCTGCATGAGATTGATTGCATTAAAACCATATTGAAGATTATAAGCCGCCGCTTGCACAGCGATCATTTTTTTTGCAAGACCGTATGACGCATTAGTTTCTTCCGGATACCCTGCCCATAAATGTTCCTCGCGAAACGGTACCGGCGTAAATTTTGGATAACTA